>Ga0164318_10000279_pt1 | contig 36312 bp, 60 predicted proteins | sample GuaBasSedimGuay9_FD_113734 | JGI IMG/M metagenome (GOLD analysis project Ga0164318, IMG submission 113734) | Subseafloor sediment microbial communities from Guaymas Basin, Gulf of California, Mexico - Guay9, Core 4571-4, 0-3 cm | ecosystem: Environmental > Aquatic > Marine > Hydrothermal vents...
ATATAAAAAGGTAGAGGGTTTTGGGTCCTCTACCTTCTTTTTTCTATTTCATTCAGTAGATCATAATCTTTTGAATCGTACTAACGCAATATTCTGCCACCACATTTTTTGCATAAATGGTTTTCCAGTATCCACGTTTTCTTTTTATTACTCATAATCCCATTTCCTTTCACTTTCCTCTATCCTTTTCCCAATGGCCTTTCACAGTAGGAACCCAATGGTACCCATCTTCCATTTTGCAATAATTAAGATATTTATTGTATGCGACAACCGCGCAAATAAAAGCCGCGATTAGCACCAAGGCAATAAAGCTCGCAATAACCTCTTTAAGTTCATCGCTCATAACTCACTCTCCTTTCCGTAAATCTCATCAAGTTTTTCCAAGTCAAGTTCTTGCGATATTCGTTTGCCGCAATACGGGCAATAAATAAAGCCTTTACGTGTCAATTCCCAGCTAACATTATGACCGCAAGATGTTTCTTTTTGCCAGCCTAAAAAATGACTTTTCCAAAGACAGGTTTTCATTTCATCCCTCAAAGACAAACGCCTAAGAAAAAGGCTAGGATATTAATTATTGTTGCTGGGGTCATTATTCACTAAAAAACTAACAAGAATTACAACAATACGTGTCTTCAACTGGCATTATTGCTCCTTTTTCTCAATCTCTATTAATTTATCTAGTTCTTGCTTTTCAAATCTTCTTCGAGCCTTTGCTATTTGTTTTTTAGCAAATCTGGCAAAACCTTTTTTCGGATTGAAAAAAGTCTCGCTTCTCCAGTAGTACCAGCGCCCTTCCTGCTTATTTATGGGCTTCATTTTCCCCCTCCGCTTTCGCTCCACATTTTGGACAAGTAAAATAATCCCAAAACATTTTCCCTTTTCGTTTGTGTGGCATAATTATCCCTCCAATACATCAATAAGTTCACCAATCTCAAACACCCGTGCATATACTTCTTCATCATCATCTGGGCCGCCACGATTCAAGACAATACAAACCTCGCCCTTAACGCCTTCTTCTAGATGTACGGTGTACTCATGAAATACATCTTGCAAATCTTTACGCCAGACTGTCATGTGTACGTCATTGCTCATCATCCCTCCTTTCACTATCTATGCTTAGCAGAAATTGAAACCGGCTTCTTTTATTTTTGTTCTTCCACCGTTTTCCAAACTCATCTAGCTCGTTTTTCATGTGTGATATGAAGTCATCTATATGTACCATTTTCATTTTATATCCGTCACAAAAGCCCAGCGGATAATTATTCTCTTTGTGATTTTGCCTTGGCAATTATGGTACGACACCTCGGACAAATATGTTTTACTTCCACATCGCCATAAGTCTTCTCTGGACGGAAATCCTCGTGTAGTTGTACCTTGACTTCAGTCCAATCAATCGGAAGCCATCTATCGCCACCACCTTCACCCTTCGTACCGCATAAGTCACAATAGTATAGTATTACTGTCTTTTTCATTCTTCGCCCTCCTTTTCCGCAACCTCAAGCCAGCGGTCGCCGTATTCTTGCTTCCACCGTTCAAGGATTTCTTTGCGACTGAATAGGCTGTCTTTCCAGTCGCCTTGCCAGTCTATTTCTTGAGTAATAACTAAATACCTACCCCCGCACCAATTTTCAGCCATAGTCATAACAGGCTTTTTTTCGTGTATCTGCCATTCTCTACCCCCTGAATCCGTAATTTCCATGGCCACCCATCGGCCCAGTGGGATCCTGAGCGGATTGATGAGCGGCACGTCGCGCTTCTCACGTATCTTAACATATTCGGTATCAAGCAACTTCGCGGCACCTTCTTTTGCGCAGGCGTCACAGCAGAAATAATACGTTTCTTCAATCGCCGCTTTCGGTATTGCCTTTTTACAATTCGCGCACGTAACCGTTTCATCCCACGATTCCACTTCTGCTTCTAGCGCGGTGCAAGATTCGTTATCTTCCGGCTTCGGAAGCTCGCCCTTGTCATCCAATCGAAGGCGGTAACACTCTTTATCGTCCGCATAATCCTTGTTCTTACTTATTTGTGTAATCCAACTGGCTTTCCACGAAGGAATACGTGAATAATACTCAGCATCAGGATCAGCCTTGTGCGCCTCAACAAATTCATTCCAATCCCCGCCAGCATCAACCCATTGCTGTCCGGTGCACCATTCACCGGAGCCAGGGAGTTTACATGGCGTTGCCACCTTGTCAGTATAACAGTATATTGACCCGCTATGCACGTGGACATACCGACCGGCCATCCCTTTCTTGATTTCTTTTCCACAATCATCACACTTCATCTTCTCTCCTTTATCTTAATCCGCTTACCACACCATGGACAGAATTTGTACTCAAAGAACGTATAATTATGACATGATGTTTTTGCCAAACCACCTTCGGTAACTAACCATTCACACACCCCACGGTCACGCTTTCCCTTCTGATACGCTTTCCAAGAGATTTGGACAACGTCATAATAACCCCAACCAGTAAAAGGCATGGGGTATGTGCGCCTGCGCATAAAATCCCAAAACCATTGCGGTATTTTCACATCTTCCTCCTGTTTGCTATTTCAAAAAAAGCATCAAGCCGAATTACCTTTGCAGGTTTGTAACCATCACAAAATCCAAGCGGATTCGCCGTGCCTTTCAATACTTTGCAGGTCAACTTTTTCCTATCGTATTCACTAAACTTACAAGTCCCGCAACACTGAATCATTTTAATCCTTCCTTTGTCTAAAATATCTATCAATCGCCATCCGTACCTGTCTCAGCCATCGCCTCATTGACAATGGCTCGTTCCGCTTCAGCTCTGGTGTTATAGAGACCTAGATATTTGGGGAAAAATAAATCATCACTGAAATGGTATGCGGCATATTCCTCAGTCAAAACAGAGACAGACTCAATTCTCCCAATCAACTTGTCTTCACCATCTACCTCAGCTGAAACTGCCCAATCAGTTCTCACGACCTTCAATTTTATCTTCATCATACCTCCTCAATAGTCAGACGAGCCACCCTCAAAATCTGATGCTCTTTGGCCCAATAGGGATGCCTTCTGTCAAACATCTGAGCCTTCTCCATAGCGTATGCCGCAAGACCTGATATGGAGGAGACATCAAGATATTCGCCACCTCCGGTCTGCCTTCTGACAACTCCATAGACCCTGTCCAAGATTTTTTCCTGTTCCATTTCTTTCTCCTTATTCCTTATTATCAGACTGAATTATTGACGCCCGGCTGGGACGCTTGCCAAATGCGAAATATTTGTCCCTGTCGCTCCTGGTCAATGTGGCAGTGAATTGGATCATATCACCTACACGCACATCACAACTGATTGCCTGAGGAATGGTGCACCATACCCTCCACCCAGCCTCAGACCTGACCATCATTTTCCAGACCGTCTCATTGAAATATCCTTCCTTTGCCTTGATGGCGAGGACTTCACCTGTGACTGTGACTTTGCCTTCTGGTGCAGATTCAGAAGGCTCTTGGATTTCTTCTGCGGGCTCCGGGTTCTTCACCTGCTCAATCAGCTTCTTGGCGAACTTTATTTGTTTTTCAGTCAGGGTGCCATACTGATTGAGCCTGTTCCACATATCAGCGAGGATGGGGTGTCCGAACCGTGCGCATTCCATACACGGAATTCCCACCTCTTTGGTGAGCTGCCTTGCATTGATCAGCATCTGCGCTCGTTTTCTCGCGGCCGCACACAAGTCTCTGGTTTTGCGAAAGGCTTGCTCATCACCCATGCTCAAATTACTTGCACAATCAAAACCAGTTTTGATTATTTGTCCGGTAGGTACATGTAAAAAATAGGCGAGGTGGGATGCCCATGCTCCGCAGATGTGACAGGTCCCACCATGTTCATGCTGAGAAAAGGTGTGCCCACCGTCTCTTATGAATGTATGGAGACTGGCTCGTCTTCGCGCAATCTCCATTGATGCGAATGGATCACCATAGTCATTCCCAGGAATGGCAATGATAAACATATATTCCTCAGGTTTGATATTCTTGGGGCAATGTATGTCAGTTCTCATTTTTCTTCCTCCTCATACATCATCGGCATGCGAAACCGGTGATTCTCCCGAAAATGACACTTCACCGCCCACCAATCATTTCTGTTCTGGCTCTTCAGAAATGTGGTGATGAGCCTCCTGAGAGTCTTGTCCTCATACATTGTTCTCAACTCAATCACCTCCTGCATCGGACACAACTGACCCCAGTCAGCACCAGTGAGCCGCTGTTTCTCCGTGACAAGTCTGCTCTGCGCAATGAGCCTCACCGAATTGCCTTCAAAAATAAGCTCACATTCGTAAGGGAGCTTTGATTTCACCACCATCCCAACTTTGCCATTGTCAACATGCACACACCTCTCCAATTTGTACTCTCTCATCGTCTTCTCCTTGTAAAAGTAAAAATGACTATAAAATCTTATGCGCCTTTGATTTCTGCATACGTTTTGAGAATCTTCCTCTCAAGATCATCCGACATCCCATATCCTGTAAAACGAGAATACCCTCCCTCAGAATGCACTCTATGAATCCATTTGCCTGTACGCTTGCATATGCTTCCACTTTCAATCATTTTGTTGACCAGGTCCTTGACATCTTCTGTTATGATAATCTCTTTCGCTGTCTTCATCTTTTTCTCCTTGTAAAACAAAACATAAGCAATAACTACATTGTTATATTACTATAACACATTGCATAAAGCAAATAAAAAATTCAATTATTTTTGATTATTTTTTGGTGGAATGGTTTGATGCTAGAAAATAGGCTATTTTTCAATCATAATTTTTTGAAGATTCTTATTTTTCTCTTCTTTTTCAACCTGCGCTCCCGCCTTTTCTCCTCCCTCTTCTGCCTTCTCACCATCCATTCTGCGTCTACCTTATGGTATTTGCACCTGCGAAAGAATGATTGAGTAGACAGATATCGCCTTTGAGATTCTTCAGACATCGCCTCTTCTGCCAGATCCAATATTCTGTCCCATCCTTCCCCTTCTGAAGACTCCAACCATTTCTCCGGTGGGATTGGCCATCCTCTATATTGTGATCTCTTCATGATAGCTGAATTACCTTGCCTGTCTTGAGTTCATCGATGTGTGTCACAAAAATGAATTGCACTCCCATCTCAGTAGACAATGTCTGCAACAGGCTCACAATATTTTCCCGATATTCCTCACTCACAAATTTGAATGGCTCGTCCAGAATCAGAACCTTGCGTAGAGGTGGCGAGGACAACATAAGACATGCAAGCCTCAAAGCAAATGCAGCGACGTCTATCACCCCACCACCACTTGCGGTCATTGGGTCCACCTCAAGCCCCTCACGCTCAAATGACAGGCGAGCTTCTGTCCTGCCTCGTTTGCGCTCAAAATGGATAATGAATTTGTAGGGCTGATCAAATACAGTCTCTAGGCATCTGCTCACCACCCCTGCAATCTGTGAATGAGCCTGCTGCTGCACTTGTTGAGCGACATCTTGCGTAAGAGTCCGAGCGTCATTTAGATTGCTGATCTGCGCATTGATCGCAGCGAGAGCCTGCTTCTCAGCCCGATATGTCTTGCAGACAGCTCTATACTCAGCCATCTTCCGATCAATCGTCTTTCGTATCTGTGTCAAATTCATAAGACCCTTTCAAAAACGAATGGCGCCAGCCGGTCTGTTCATAACCGCGATCCTTCCATAGGTTGAGAGCCGTCTAGGATACTGACGCCATCCAGAAATCAAACTTGCACCATTCAAGCAATATGTCATCATGTCTGCATGCAGCACCTTTTGAACCGGCGGCCGCTGCCACATGGACATTTGGAATTTCTGCCAAGCACCATCCGCCCCATCTTCCGCAATCTCTTCTGATTCTCCTTAGATAGGCCATTGAGAGATTGCGGAATAAATCGTTGACCAGGACTGATGCTGAAACCTCTTTGCTGTTTGGGTGCTTCATCCTTTTTGTCCATCATTTCTCCTTATTTTCTTTCCAACTCTCCATCCTGAATTTCCCTCGCATGCGCACTCGTTCGACGTCATGCTCCTGAGTCAGGAATGCTCTGCCTGTTGTGCTCCTGACTCTACGGATCATTTTTCCATCTTCATCAAATTCATGAATGATTGGGTTTACCAGGTCAACGTATCCTTTATTAGAATACCAATCAGCACTATCAGCGAAGATGATGCTCTTGGCATGTCCAGTGGGGTAGAAGGTAGTGAGTATTATTTTTTCATACCTGTCGGGCTCGCGTTCACGTTTCTTGCTGGCGATGGCGTCAGCCTTCTCAGGAGCCTCACCGAATTTGATAGATCCTTCGTGAATGTAAGGACCAAGGCCCACACCCACAATAATTCCACTGAGCAAGAAGATAAGAAGGTGAATTCCTCGGCTTTTCATTTTCTCTCCGATCTCTGAGCAATCTGCTTGCTGTCTCCAGGGACATGTACTGCCACCACTATCACCTCACATCCTTCCGGTAATGTCAGCTCTACTACATCATCACCGTGCTTTGCGTAGGTCGTGACTGATTGAAGAATGCGAAATCGTTCACCTGCACTCTGTGATTCACTACAACCACACAACCACAAGACCAGCATCATAGCGACAAATATTTTCATCATATCTCCTCAACCTTCAACATGAATGCAAACACTATTAGGAAAACACTGTAAAATGATTCGATTATCCATGCCCTTGGCCTTGGATTCATAGAAGGCAGGACACCAATTGCCGCACAAAGATTCATCAGTTCTATGAGGACATCTCTTGGGGATGTATGTGTGCTGACTATTGTGCAAAGCAATCCCCGCCTGCTGAAAACTATTATACGTCATCATTCTAATTCATCCCCCCATTTATCCAAAAATTCATCCAATGCCTTATCAAATTTCTTCTTCAGAGCTGCTTCCTTCTTCTCCAGTGTCTTGAGCATTGTTTTGGCTTCTGATATATTATCACAACCAAATTCGGCATGAAGAGATTTCATAGCCTCCTCCAATGCTCCGGCAGCCTTATCCGCTTCAGTCTGCCTCTTCTCCACCAATCTTTTCAACCTGGTAAGATCATCAATATTAGCCACGTCCCAAAGCCTCCAAAATGATTCTACGAATGTCATCACTGACGACCCGCTTGGTCATTGCGTACTCGATCGCTTGCACAAAATCAAACCGAGTCTTCTCCAACTCACCAAGCCCTCTTACAAAATCCTTCATATCCCATAATTCCATACTTTTCTTCGTACCATTGCAGTCTTCTTCTTTCCGCTCAAATTTATCACAATTGGTGTTCAGCTTGTGTGTGATGATATTGCCTGAACGACATAACAATCCCACCTGAGGCTCATATTCTGCTTCATCCGTTTTCCGCCTCATGAGAGTTCCACAATTCAAGACCATCACCCCACCAACCACTGTCATAAATCCTCTATGGTTGTCCCCGAATATCACTGCATCATATCCTTTCACTCGGTCCAGATATTTACGAGATTCATGTTCTCGTGGTGCTCCTGGAAAGCAATGCCCATCAACCCAGAAATAATCATGGACGAGTGCCACTTGCATTTTTTTGGATGCACTGTCTTTCAGCGGCCGTATTGGTTTGCCCCATGGAAATCCATGCACCACCACATCCTCAGATATCATCGTGGCGACGCCATGAATGACAGGTTCTATCACCTGAGCCAGAACAAGAGTCCAATATGCTGACCTCTTCATCAACTCCAAATTATGCAGAGGTAGGTCATGCTGTCCTGGAATGGCATACATGCGAGGGAGATGATTGATGGCGAAATTGACCAACTCAGGTTCCGCTCTCCAATGATCAAACACATCTCCCGCACATAAGACCGGGACATCATAATGACTGGCAAGAGCACCAATCTCATTCAATGGCCGAGCCATCGCCTCAAACCAATCCGGCTCATGTCTGCGAGCACGAGGTGGGCGTAATGTCAGATGGATGTCCGCACATACTATCGCGACGACTCTATCCTTGTCCCGCATAAGGGACAGGTCTCGCCTAGTCTCTCGTGAAATTTTGTTCTTGCCTGCTCCATAGACTCTTCTTTTTGGCATACCTCCTCCTTTAGACCTTGAATGTCATCAAGCATCATCGTCAATCGATCCCTCTCTGCTGCAACGGCACCCCAATCATCTGCGACCTTCTCAATCGTGACTAGGGATGGGACTGGAGCTTGAGCGATCTTCCGTAATTCTCGGATATACCCTACCTGATCACATAATTCTTTCTTCTTTTTCTGGGCTTCTTGCCATTCTATACCCGCATTCACTACGATCTCGCCACTGATCAACCATTCTCTCGCATTCTTTTCAGTTCTTCTGTGTGATACTGCTCTCTCCAAAACAGAACGCAAGACAGACGCTCTCTGCAAAACCTCAGAATAATCAGTCTCAATAGCACATACCTTTTCAAAATCCTTGTCCATCTCTAATACATGCCGCAACCGAGATCGCTCCTCCTTGCTCTCTCGAACTCTATCTCCCACCACCTCCATCTCTACCTTGGCTTTGCGTGAAGCAGATGCCAGATTCGCCAGAGTGGTGTCTATGATTCCAAGATCAATTATCCGGTTCAGCTGCCTGCTCACCTCACCTGCAGTCTCACTGAACCAGTATGGACTGTCGTGCTGCCCTTGAAAATTGACTGTATCCATATTGAATGCCTGAGACACATCGGGAGGGACATCATTCCCAAAGGCCTCAAGAATGACATCTCCAACCTCATATAAATTCTCTTTCCCTCTCACCCGGATGATAGATGTGTCATCCACCTCAACCGTAACAATAGCTTCCCGAGCGCCATCACGAATAAAAGCTTCACCAGATGGTCTATTTGTCACTACCCATTTCAGAGCCCGGATGATAGATGACTTACCTGTATCACTCGGACCGATAATGGATGTGATTCCAGGAGCAAATTCAATGGACAATTCCTTATGAGCCTGGAAATTCTCAATTGTCAATGATTTGATCATTCTTATCCTTCCATTGCTGCCATTTCTTCATATACCTCGTCGGATTGGCTATGCTCTGCAAATGCCTTCCAGTCTCTCTGTATAGCCTGATCATTCTCTTGCGCATCTTTCTCAGCCATTGCACTCGCAAATCATTATAGAACGAGACCATGGCGAATCCTGTCTTCTCCCGTCGCGGACTGCGAATATGAATGCTGACAATCAGACTATACGGATGATTCTTACGGACATCATATATCCGCATCACCCCATCCTTTTCAATTGTCAGAAGACACGGTATTGGTTTCAGCATATTAACACAATTCTCTCGTCCGTCTGGTGCGAGGAGCGTCAAACGTCCCGCATTCAGAGCATTGCCAACTATGATACTCCGGATTCCATGTCACAGATTTCTTGCCACACATCTTACATCCGAAGAACTTCGTCATGAAATATTTTTCTGTCCCCACAATCTCCTTCATGCTTCCTCCTCTCATACCCTATTATCTGAATTCAACCCTATATTTCTCAACCCTTTTAATATCAACCCTTTTGAATTCAACCCTTTTATCTGAAATTTTCAGGAGATACACGATCAAAGAAGTCCTGAAGAAGGCAACAATAGACATGAAGAGAACCACCCTCTTTCAAATCCACCCGGGCGATGATATGAGGACACTGGCGAAGAGCAGAATACGTGTCAATATGAGACATCATACGCAAAGGGAAAAAAGCCAACGTCTCACGCCTATCACGACGAGTAATCAGCATCCAAGCATCCAAACCAGCATTCTTTCTATCCTCATCTACCTGATGAAAAAATTGCTCCCACTGCTGCATTGCTGCAGTTTCCTTCTTATCCATCATATCCATGAATGTATATGCTGAATATCCACGTTTCACCTCTATCGTAAAATAATCCAGGAGAGGCTGACCAATAGGATCTGTGGCTTGAATGTCACCATACTGACCAAATGTGCTCTTGCCCGTCTTGGAACGAGTCTTCGCCATGGCACCAGAATTTGCGGACCTCCAGAAGACATCATCTCTCTGACCACCCGTCCACCATGCAGACAATTGTCTGCAGACCTGTCTCTCAAATTCGCTTCCTTTTCCGCTTTTTGCCATGTGCTCTCCTCAATCTCACTCTATTGCCAAATTCACCAGCAAATAGACGTGACCAATCTTTTCGCTTTGAACCTTCCAAAAAACTATCAATCCCATATTTTTCACAGAATGCAAAAAAAGCATCCTCATCATATTCAGGATCTCGCAATTCAAATGGTCGGGTCTTATGATGAGGCAATATGGTGAGTTCTTTCCATAGACTATACCTGCCATCTTTGGGCATGGGTCTGTCCCCTTTGATTATTTCTATGGCTCTCTTGACACCTATTCCTTTCAGCCCTGGGACACCATCAGTCGTACACCCTCCAAGAGCCTTCACCCTGCCCCAATATCTCGCCTCAATCCCCTTCTCCTCCTCAAAATTATCATTGGTGAGCAGCTTATGTCTCTGAGGATCATACCACTCCACATTATTCGAAATGCATTGCCACAGATCTCCATCAGAAGATATGATAATAGCCTTGTCCAATAATACCATCTGATCTGCTGCATATGCTATGAGATCATCAGATTCCAAACCAGTCTGCCTATACACTGGGAATCCTATTGAAGGCAAGATATCCTTGCGCAAGAGATTCACCTGTTCATGCATTATCTTGATCCTGATCAGTTCCTCCTCCGTACGATCCTCTCTCCTCCTCCTCTTGTATTCCGGGAACGCCTTCTCTCGATAGCTCTTCTTTGAATCTGTGAATATCATGACTCTATTGGACCGTACAAGAGGGTCATTGCAAATGGTGAGGAGCTGGAGAAAGAACCCAAACATAATACCAGTCGGAATATCCTCATGGTCTAGACCATCCAATGAATGTCGGGCTCTGTGCGCCAAGAATGATAAGTCAATGAACACTCGCTTCATTCATCCTCCTCCTCTTCCACCTTCGTGGAATATCGACCCTGACGATGGATGTCACAAGCTTCTCGGACATCATTCCAACATTCACCCACTACCCGCTGAAGCTTGCGTGACAAGCCATTCTCTTCAATGTGAGCAATGAGTTTTTGCCTGGTAAGAGTGACTTCAAATTCAGGAGCTTCAATGAGACTCTTCTTCTTCATCCACCATTTTTCAGCTACCAAATAATCAATGCAGGAACCAATATCATCAATGCCATATGATGGATATATGTCTGTCTGCACCTCGTGACTCTCTCCTGTGATCCGATTTTTCTTGACCTTCAATTTCACATGGATGCCTATCTGCCGATCTCTCCCCTTCACCGTCTTCTTGATGGCTCCTGCCAATGAACTCCAGATCTCCACCGTAGCATAGAACTTGAGAGCATGGCCACCAGACCTTGTCTTTTTCTCAAATCCGAATCCGATATTGTCCCGGGTCTGGGAAATGATTATCAATATGGACCCTGTATCACGCAAGCCTTTGAGGACCTTGCGTAACCCTTCTGAGTTGCGTTTCGCTTTACCATCGCCATACGACCCAGGAGTGTCCTTGCCTTTGCGATGTGCGTCTTTATGCTGCTCAAATTTGTCTGTCTCTGATTCACTGGTGAGAGAGTCCATGGAATCCAGGACATAGACAAACGGTCTGCCGTCCTTCTTCGCCCGCTCAATGGCATCATCTACGTGATAGTAGAATTCTTCCACCAGGTAAGAATATACAGGACCATCCTCACCCATCTCTGGAGGCTCTACCCTGTCTCTGACCTCAGCATTGAACAGCTTCTCCAGATCAAGAAGACAACCATCCTCCACATTATCATAGATGAGACGATAATTTTTGAATTGTGAGCTGATGAGAGCTTCCGCAAAGCAAGTCATCGCCAAAAATGTTTTTCCTGAAGTGGAGTCCCCTACCAGAAAATAGTATTTCCCTTTGAGAAATGCTCCAAATGGATTATTGCTGCAGGCCAGGTTGAGCAAAGTGGAGCCTGATGACAAGAGATTTCGCCTGCTCACCTCCATCGCCTTCTTACCACCAGACTTCTTTTCAGCTGCTGCAGATATTTGTCTGGCTCTCATTCTGATTTTCATGTATGCTCCTTATCAAAAGAAAAAGAAGGGCGAGCCTTCACCCGCCCTTCCAGATCAATCTCCATGATGAATATCAGTCACTCGCCTCTTCACATTCGTCCCAATAAGGGCAATCATCACATTCTTCAAAGGCGTCAATGTCCTTGCCGAATGTGCCGCCGCCTGGACACTTCTTCTTCCCAGAAGATTTTTTGGACGTGGATTTTGACTTTTTCTTGGACTTGGCCGGAGCTTCGTCCTCGTCGTCATCGTCATCCTCATCATCGTCATCTGCTGACTTCTTTTTGGACGTGGATTTTGACTTTTTCTTGGACTTGGCCGGGGGTTCATCCTCGTCATCGTCCTCATCCTCGTCGTCGTCCTCATCTTCATCTGCCGGCTTTTTCTTCTTGGATGTGGATTTTGACTTTTTCTTGGACTTGGCCGGAGCTTCGTCCTCATCTTCATCATCCTCGTCATCATCGTCATCCTCGTCATCATCGTCGTCTGCCGGCTTTTTCTTCTTGGACCTGACCCTGGAGCGAGAGCGAGGCTCATCATCGTCTTCATCTTCATCATCCTCGTCGTCGTCGTCAATCTCCAAGAACATCGCCTTGATCTTCTCATAGCTGAAAACATTGAATATCTCGTCAAGGCAAGCCACCTTCTCCAGCACCTCCTCCTCGTCCATCTCATCCCGGTCTTTGAAGTCGATGCGTGTCGCCTCAATATACTTATTCCCTGCATATTGCGCATCACTGAATCGGACCTTCAGTGTCTTCCCGTCCTCCGTCACATCAAAGAAACTGAGATTTTCCTCCTCACCTTCTTTTAACTCCTGGTCCAGCATGTTGGCAAATTTGCCGACCGACATGGCAAAAATGGCAACGGTGTCCTCTTCATCAGGATGCCAGATGTTGTAGGCGACATAATGCTGAGGGGACAGGTCCTTGATAGCTTCTTCGTTCTCCTTGTAATCCTTCTTCAGCCTGGTGATTTCTTCACAGATGGGGCATTTCTTGCCAACCGACCGTGGGCAGACAAGACTCTTCTGTTCCGGCCCGATTCCATGATGGACGTCAAATGGATATTTGTACCAGATGACACCAGGCATGATGCCATCATCAGGATGATGACTGGTCTTCACCTCATAAGGCAAGATGTCAATCATGTACCTTCCCGCCTTGTCCGGTGTCCATTGCTCAATCCCTTCCGGGAGGTTGAAGAATGCACCTCCACCACCTTGACTGCTCGATGCTGCATTTGCTCTCACAGTCTCAGGACTGACTCGCTTTCTCTTTCTTCTCTTCGACATTTCCATTCTCCTTTTTGTTCTCTTCCAAAGATCGAATGACTCCTCTCGTTGCCATTCGGGCCATAATATATACCCATATCACCCCACATATCGCACCAGAAAGCAAGAGGAATCCGTATCCCATGACAGATAATAGAGTCATCATTTCCCTTTCTTGACCCGTACACGCGCTCTTGCCACTTGCTTCTTCGCCACTGCTTCTTTACGCTTGCTCGTCACCTCCTTCCATGCATCCACCAAATTATGCGGAACAGACGGGCCGGCGAAATACTGCTGGCCATGCAAAGTGACCAGTATCTCTATCATCCGCTTCCTCTGCTCCATCGCTTCTACCGCTCTCTCCAACATATGAAAATCAGCCCTGGCACTGATATGCTCCTCTTGTGCCTCGAGAAATTCAGGGTGGATCTTAATTGCAGCGGCGATAGAACCTTCCGTGACTTTTGCAATCCCAAATGAATCAGGATCAAGTCGAGCCTTACTGCTCAACTTCGCTTCCAGCACATCCATCTTCAGCTTCGCATGATCAGCTCTTTCCTTAGCTTCTACCGCCCTCTCCGCCCACTTGAAGAATAGCTCGCCTTGCCGGCCAGCCTCTACCTCCAAATAATTAGGGTCAATCTTCAGATCTGATTCAAATTCATTCTTTTCCATTTTTTCTCCTCACTATATTATCTGAGTATCAAGTGATCACAGCCTCATAACATGCACGAGCCAACCCTGCTGCCTTTGAGTCATAGAAATTATCCTCAAAGCATGTGATGACATGATATGCTTGAGGCTTGGACCCACTCAAAAGAACAGCTCTCGCATACCCCAATACGGACCATCTGACAGATTCTGGATCCACTGTCAGACCCTTCAAAATCTTACTGACCTTTGACCAAGAATCCTTATTGATGAGAGCACGGCACAAATCAATACATTCTTGATCTGCCTGATGAGATGTGATGACCCCCTCCCTCTGATCCTCAGGGAGATTCGATATCTTGTCCAGCAATACGAGACAAGTCCGGGCCGAACCAGCTGCGGCATCCACGATATCATCCACAATATCAGAAGCCACCTCAATCTTCTCTCGCTTACACACCATCCGAATCAATCGCTTGAGATCATTTTCGGACAGATATTCCACTGGCATCTCACAACACCGAGTCCGAATAGTCTTCAAAATCTTTTGCGGATCTGTCGTGCATAAGAAGAAATACACATGAGAAGGAGTGTCCTCTAAGATCTTCAATGCTGCATTCTGCCCATCCTTGGACATCTGATGGACTTCATCCAATAACCAAATCCGACAATCTCCTCCTGTGGGAGCCATGTTCATCTTCCGTGCAATATCCCTCACCGTATCAATTCCACGAAAATCAGAACAGTTCAATTCATGGAAATCAATCTGATTGCAGTTCAGCTCCTTCATCAATATCCGTGACAATGTCGTCTTGCCGCACCCACTCGGGCCATGAAATAGAATGGTGTGAGGCAAGGTGCCTTTGTCCAGCATATTACGAAGGGATTGGACTGTGGCTGTATTGCCAATCACTCTCTGCAAATTTCGCGGTCGATATTTCTTATATAATTCCATGTCGTCATTCTCCTGATTCAGTATGAACTATTGCATGCCTTCTCATACAAGGCATTGATCTTTGATGCCTGTCGATGTGAAAAATCTTCGTCGGAACAATGACTGTAGGTGATCTTCTTCTTCATGCTCTTAATGAAATCGACCTCCCAATCATTCCCTATCAGATGCACCACCTCATCAATTTCCTCAATTTTCTGCTTCAGCGTCAATGACATATCTCCACCTCCTTCTTCTGCGACCAATTCCCATCTACTGGAGTGACCTCAGCTTCGATCTCTAATGGGACGTTGATCCATTTCCACCGCCTCGTCAATTTCTTCGTCATCACATAATTTGCCAATGCCAAAAAATCATCTAGTTCTTCATGCGGGACATCAGCTACAATACTATCATGAATCTGCCCTACAATCAAAGTCTTCATGTGTCTCTTTCTCAATTCCTTCAGCACCAACTGGATGAGCGACCATAAGAGACAATGAAACGCAGAGCCTTGGACCGGATAATTGATAATCTCATTCCTCTTCATGTATCCTTGGCAGATGAATCCGGTCTTTGTTTTCATCCACCCTCTTTCCTGATATTTCTTGACCCATCTCTGCTTCCATCTTGCATACACTGAGAATCGTTTTTCCCAGAAATGCTTCTCCACCTGCTGAATATGGTGCTCAAATGTTCCTTTCACAGGTTTTTCCTTTGGATCTAGATCACCCAATCTTTTGATTCCTTGAGACTTCAGATGCTCTTTCAATGGGGTTCCTGAAGCTGTTTCCAGATGCATCGAATCTATGGCCTCCCATAGACTTCTGGCGCAATCCAGATACCAGTCACCGTAGAATTGTGGAAAGACAAACATATTCTTCCCGCAATATCTCACTTTTTTCGTCACTTCATCTTGCGAGAGCCGATAGCATTCCATCGCCATATCACGATGCATGTCCTTGGTCTCATCACAGATGTATTCGATCATCACTGGGTCTTTATGGTAACAGGCTGCTACCCTCACCTCTATTCCCGAGTAATCCAGCTCCACCAAATGACGACCTTTTCTGGCAATGAATGCCGTGCGCACCAGCTTCCCTATCTCTTCATTGCGAATCGGGATATTCTGAAAATTTGGAGAGTCAGAAGAAGACCGGAAGGTAGATGCCAGATGAAGATTGAATACAGGGTGAACATACCCATCCACCACCTCTCTCTTCACTCCCTTCAAATATGTCCCGACAGCCTTCTCTAATTTCTTGATCTCCAGATAGGATTGGACAAAGGGATGGTCAATCGCTGTCAATGCCTTCTCGTCTGTCTTTGGTTTTCCTGACGAGGTCAATGCCGTAGATTTATACCCCATTTCATTGAATAGGATATCACCTAGCTGAACAGTAGAATTGATGTTGGTTTTCCTCTTGTATTTCTTCCGCCATAATTTCATGATCTCACTGCTGTCATTCCTGGCCTTGAGCCTTTTAATTCTCCTCTGCGTCCTGATTATCGCATTATCCAAATATTTTTCATCAATCCGGAGCCCAGCACCTTCCACTCTCGCGAGAGCCAAGGATCCTTGATGAAGCAATTGGTATGCATTGATATCATATGGTATCACCAATAATCTCCTTCTGCCGTTCCATGATCATATATTCTATGAGGCTGTCCAATCCATTATATACCAACAGATCTCTAGTACCTATCTGATCTATACTATTCAGGAGATTGGCATGCTTAGATTTGAGATATGGAAAGATATGAGAATTGTAATCAGAAATGCCCAAAAGTGAGTAGGCTTGGAATTTGACGGAGGTGACATGCGAATGATTGGTGAGGACATGAGCCATCAGCATGGTGTCCCAATACCAGTTCTCCACTCTACATCCCAGTTTCGCCTTTGTCCATCGCTCCTCATATTTGATGTTGGCTGCTACCTTTCTCAGAGGTGATTGCACCACTCGCCTAAGAGCTCTATGCTCCTTTTCAGTGATCATACAGGCGAAGGTATCCTCACCATTCAAACAAAAAGAAACGCTGACAATGCGTTGCTCAGCTCGCTCTGGCTTCAATCCCGTCCCTTCGTAATCAAATGCGACGATGCCTTTCTTCTTTGCGAGATCAGCCATTCTCTTACGTGCCAGACGTGGTGATGTAATGATTTCGATCTTCGACTCCAGGTCACTCAATGAAACAGGTGGCAAAGGCTCTTTCTCCAATGACATCGCATGCTCAAGATGACGGCGAAATATGCCCATGAGACATTCATCTTTGCCCATCCGCAAGATATATGAGGGGTGATATGTAGGACAGAGCCATGCGCGATGTGTACTGCTCGGAATGGTGAGACCAGCCCACTTTGAGATCGCACTTGTGTCCTTCTGATTCTCCCCTGTCAAAATACTACGTAGAGCGGAGCCTCCTAATAAGATGATGACTCTAGGTTTTAGGTCTCTTATGGTGTTGAGCAATGATGCTCTGCAACATGAAATCATATAGGGTTCAATCTTATTCTCCGGAGGACGACATATTACAGCATTGGTCTTCCAGCAATCCTCCAGATCTACTCCTATCGACTTCAGGGTTCCTCTGAGCAAGTTTCCAGCATCACCGATCAATTGAACACCCTGACGGTCCTCTTGCTCTCCTGGAGCCTCGGCGACGAAGAGGACTTTATGCCTGCCCTTGCCAGTAGGTTTCATCTTGGGGCTGAGGCATTTTTTTGCCAGACCACATTCACCACATTTTGGAATGGTGGAAAGCCTGGGAGCCTTCCTTTCATAACTGTGAGGCGAGAAAAATCCTGCCATTTAATCATCCTTTTCTTGTGCTTCGAGGGATGCTACGAATCGCAGGCCATCTATCACTGCCAGCATTCGTTCCTTGCTGATGATGACCCGATACGTCTTCTTAATCAGCTCCTTGAGGAAGAGAGGGTGAATGGTGAACACAATATCTGGCCCATCATACTTGATCCTCTTGGTCTCACGAAACCACCCTCCGTCCTTGCGTGATGAGACTTTCAGCTGACCTTCAGAGAATGATAATGTCACCTGAGATTCCCAATCTCCTATGGATGAAGATGGAGTGTCCATGACAGAAGCTCTGTCCAGTATTTCTACCAAATTCTTGGGAAGCGAAACTGTCTCTCCTTCCACTTCAAAAAATTCGTCAATCATCTCTTTGTCGTAATATTTCTCTCTCGACACGATGGCTGAAATGATCATCTTATCGTCTGTCTGAAAATGACACCATCCTTCATTCTTGTCAACCCCGACCTTCACCAGATTCTGCTTGCATATTGCAAAGACAGAGGAGGCATGAAGGAGAACTGAACCAGGAAAACCTGTACTCAGAGTATACTGCAGAACCCGATAACTATCAGTCGCCTCCACGCGATCTTTGGCAATATGGACATGAGTGGTCTTTGGTGCGGTCTCATCCTGGCCACACACTCGAGCACACTGCAATAGAGATTCCTGCAGATCCTTGTTGACCTTCTTCATCGTCCCGGGGCGAGGAACCTGATCATATGGGAGCAATATTTCTGACATGAGTGTGATTCCTGCTCGCCTGCGCCTTCCTTTGATAATCAACTCATTCCCTCGTGTGGATATGTCCACCTCATCATCGGGAAATCGCTGCAACATCTTGAGAAAATCAGAAGCTCTCACTGCTCCAGTAATCTCATCATTGAATGGGGAGGGGGCTCTTGTCAACACTTCACCATCAAATGTGACCAGCTCACCCTCATTAAAGACGAAGCAACTGCTCTGCTCAAAAACCTCTTTCACAGTCAGAGCAATAGAGGCATCAGTCAGCCTTTTTCTTACCACCTCTCTTTTTACCTGCATTCTTTCTCCTATCTTGTATGATTTCCTCAAATTCACTGTCAAGATAATGGTACGACAATAGACGGTTACGAATGGATACATCAGGGGGCCAGCATCTTACTCCCGCAAAATAAATCTTCATATGAGCCCTCTCTTCATCGACTTGAATGGGCGAGGCCATTCTATCCTCTTTTCCACCTCCTCCATATACCTCATATTGACCACTGCCCGAACCGCGACTGAATTAGACACTCCAGCCACCTCAATCTTCTCGACAATGACATGATCCTCATGCCGACAAAATATGTTTTCTTCGCCCCTGGCTGATACCTTGTATTTTCTCTCCTCTCTACGATATGACGATTTCCCTATCACCACTCCCATGTCCTTGAGATATTTATCCACCTGCTTCTTGTGTGCTGCATTCATAGAATCATAATGAGCACCCTTTTCTTTCCGCAGATCGTTCTTGGTGGAGAAATTCACCACACGAGGTGTCTTGAGATAATTTCGTTCTCCGTCTGGCTCAGTCCAAGGAATCATCACCCCGCCATACATAGCACACCTCAACCATGATGCACTGTCACACGAATACCATGGATACCTCAGCATCAAAGGGACTGACGTCACCGCAAACCCATGAAACTTGGCCTTGGGCATGCCTTTGTCATCACACACGATTCGCATGCATTGATCAAGCCACAACTGTCTCTGATAAGATGTGCGATCATTTGCAGGGGATATTCCAAAGTATGGGACACCTCGACGAATAAATCGCCGCAGCCATTTGAAGTCATCGTTCTGATGGAAGACTGGAAGAACCTTTTCCACTGGCAGACCTGCCTTCAGCATACGCTGATAATTTTTCCATCCCAGCTCACAGGATGTCTCAATATTTTCTCTGGTGAGAGAAGCCTTGTCACCGGGCCTGCCTGGAATGACGTCTAGTGCAACAATGACATCAATCACATCGAGGTGGTCTTTGCAGAATTCAATGTATGCGTCCAGGTCGACCTCAGACCCCTTTGTCCAGACCGAGAACGCTCCAGAATCCATCATCAAAAGTTCGACGCTCATTATTCCCTCAATTCCATTCTGATTGCAGGAGTATGGAACCCTTCTTTCTGACTCCATGTAGCATGCACTCTGATGGCGAGTGCTCCCCTTGGTGCAAAATCACCTATGACATTCATGTAGACAGGATAAGATACCTGCACAAAATCACGCAGAATCTTTCCTGTGATACTCTCCATGAATGCTCCGAAATTCCGATAGGCGAACATGTAGAGCTTGATGCTCTTGCTCTCCAGACACACCTTATTCGGAATATATCGCACGGTAATGGTGGCGAAATCTGGCTGGCCGGTCTTCGGGCAGAGAGAGGTGAACTCAGGGAAGCTCATCTCCACCATATAATCATCTCCGACATGACGATTTGGGAAGACCTCCAGCATCTCAACGCAAGGCTCTTCATACGTGTAATCCGTCTTATTGGACCCCAATGATTTCAATTTGCTCACATCATCCAATACAGCCATTCCTTCTCCTTATCCTCGAACAATAGTCAGAAATTCCTCTTTCACACCCTTCTCAGATTTGAAGACACCTTCGAGTGAAGATGTCACCATGATAGAATTTTGCTTCTCCACCCCTCTACTCGTCATGCAGAAATGTTGTGCCTCAAGAAGACATGCTGCTCCGAGTGGGCGAAGTTCTTTCATCAGAATGCTGGTGACTTGACGACATATCCTCTCCTGGATCTGCAGACGGCGGGCGAAACACTCTAGCAATCGCGCCAGTTTGCTGATCCCCACCACCTTACCATCAGGAATGTAGGCTATATGAGCCTTGCCAAAGAATGGTAGAATATGATGCTCACAGGTGGAATAGAACTCGATGTCCTTCAGAACCACCATCTCATCTGATGAATCGTCCTCAAATGTTTTGAGGATGTCTTTCGGATCCTGCCTGTATCCTCCATATAATTTATACCATGACCGAACCACTCTTTCCGGAGTCTCCAGCAACCCCTCCCTCTGAACATCCTCACCAATATACTGCAGCATACGAACGACATTCTCCTCAGGACCTCGCTCCGCATTCATCCTCTCCCACGGGAACTCCACCCACCTATTCTTCCATGATGAATTACGCTTGTCGATGAGACACATCCCTCGAGGATTTCCAGTGGTCTTTTTCCACATCTTCATGGTCCTTCCGGAATCATAGATGTCATCCACAATGATATCAGCCAGACCACTATCCTCTGTGATGGATAATAGAGGTGAATGTTGAGCAATGGCCATCGCTGCATACACCCCTCCTCGAGGAATGCCAAAAAGACGGGCTCCTTCTGGCCATATGTCAAGAATGGCACGAGCACATTGTTTCGCTATATCCTTGACATCCTTCCAACTCAAGCGATAGATATCACTTTGTGCATCTGAACACTCAGGCGCCATAATGGGTTCTCCTTCACGAATTTGACTGCTGGCTGAAAATCTTCGGACAATGGCTGGATGTATAGGTGTCTGAATCGATGCCGCAACATTGGTCCATACCTTCTCAATAGACCAATATCACCATTAGGATCCAGCACCACCTTCAGCTCATCTCCGCACCACTTCGAATCCACAAAATATGACTCAATAATCTCATCAGATTGCACACCCAATTTCGGTGAGACCGTAATCCAATTGAGAATGTTACTCTGCCTCAAATCCTGCAATACAGGACGAGCCAGATTTGTCCCATTGGTCTCCATTGCTATCATGCACATAGGGAGTGATGTATGCAATGCAGTCACCAATTCTGCATATTTATGAATGGTAGGCTCCCCACCAGTAATCACCACCAAAATATCCGAATGATCATGCGGAATCTGATGACTGATAGCCTTCACCACCTCATCTGCCGAACAATAGAATCTCGGAGGGACATGAGTATCACACCATGGACATTTCAGATTGCATCCCCATAGACGAAGGAATATTGCAGCTCTGCCTGTCCAATACCCTTCACCTTGAAGAGAGTAAAAGATTTCACTCACGGGATATACCATGCTTTGTTCCCTTCGCTTTCCTGGACCTCCACCTGTTCCACGCGAGCTGATGAGTTAGAGAATGACAGGTGATTGTCAACCTCCTCAGCAATCCACTTAGCGATATTCTCTGCCGTAGGGTTGATAATTTCTTCTGCGCCCACCACATCATTGATGCATTGATGATCCAGCTTATGCACTATCTCCTTGAGAGATTTAAAGTCAATTACCATGCCTGTGCAATCCAATTCCTCTGCCTGCACTGTCACCACGATGATCCAATTATGTCCATGCATATTCTTACAAGCGGAATCATATGGCAAGTCCAGCCAATGAGCCCCTGCAACCTCGATTCGTTTTGACACTCGGAACATCATTTCTCCTCGTATGCGACCGGATCCGTCTTTCCAATGAGCCGAAATGCTTCAAGCCTCTCCTGACAGGCTCCACATTTACCACAGGCAAGAGGCTGATGCTTGTAACACGTCCTGGTCATCTCATATGGGACACCATGCTCATATCCCCACCTCAAGATGGACTCCTTGTCACTGTAGATGAAAGGAGCTTCCAGGCACACCTTATTATCTGTGCCAGCCATGACTGCATCATTCATGGCTATCAAAAATTCGGGCCTGCAATCTGGATAGATGGCATGATCACCGCTATGAATGCCGAGAAATATCTTCCCAGCACCATTCGATTCAGCAATGCCGGCCAAAATAGATGTGAATATCATGTTCCGGCCAGGCACCACCGTGAGCTTCATATTCTCATCCTCATAATGACCTTCCGGGATCTCACCTCCACTGAGAAGCAGGTTGGACTTCAGCGCCTTTCCGACATTGCTCAGATCCAGCCGAATGAGATCAATTCCGAAATGCTGACAGAGACGGACAGCACACTCACGCTCATATTCATTGTGCTTGCTGCCATAGGTAAAATTGACTGCCAGCGTCTTTCCCAAGATGTCCGAATACCTCAAAACAGTCGCAGAATCCATTCCACCTGATACGGATACCACGTGCTCATAACTCATTATTCTCCTCCTTAAATAAAACGCCTGAGAGCCCAGCACTTAATATCCATAAGGCTGGGCTGACTCAGGTTGTAGATTTACTTTTGAAACGACAGTTTCTTGTTGCTGTCCTCGACCAGCAGTTTCTCAAACGGATTGTAGGTAGGATTCTTCCCGTCCGACAGATAAGTCCGAATGGTGGTTTCCTTTGCGTCCTCAACCATGTCTTGGACAAATTCCACCACCTCCGCCCGAGTCCGCTTCTTCTTCAGGGCCTTGACAATGGCAGCAAGGATCTCATTCTTCTTGGCAGTCCTGGCTGAACGAGTGGAAGACTCCTTATTGGCAGACTTTTTGGTGGAAGACTTCTTCTTGGACTTGGCCGGGGGTTCATCCTCGTCATCGTCCTCATCCTCGTTGTCCTCATCATTCTCTTCGTCCTGTCCTTCCTCACCATCGTTTTCGTCGTCCTCGTCGTCGTCTTCGATCTGCACCTCAAAACCAATTGAGGCAAAATATTCAATTTCCTCATCTGTCAGATCGATGTCTTCCGGGACACCATTTTTCTCCACCTCTCGAATGATCTTCTTCTCTGCCCGGTCTGCGGAAATCTTTGCCGTGTAGTTGAGGCCGAGCTTGTCCATCAACTTCACCAATTTTGCACGAGTCATTTCTTCTCCTTTTCCTTTCCTGAACAACAAAACAAAATAAAAATTCTTACACCACATTATCATCATGAATCAATGAGAATGTGATAATTTTCTCATAATTTTTATTTTTCTCTTCGGAGGAGTATATTTGGAGCGCCATCTGTCTCCTCTCCTCTGACACCATTCCATGACCTCCTTCATGTGATTGTTCCATCGGGTGACACTAGCCACTCCACGAATCTGATCATCTGTGCGTCCACGCATCGCCATATCACGCACAAAATCACGAGGAGTACGAGGCTTCGGTTTCTCTTGTTTGATGAATTCTTGATAAGTGAGCATATCTCCTCCTAAAATACCGAACAACAATATGCCCGACCCAGCGTCAGACATTGTGCTACAGACAGACATTGATAAGAAGAAAAATTAGATTCGCGCAACACAATCCAATTCAATCTCATGACTCCTTGCTCTTTTTCCTCCTCATTCTGATTGAGGCCCAGCATACCTGTGACATGAGCAAATTTCCTCTTATCCTCACTGAAATTATCCATTGACATGGTCTCACTGGTGTATGCTGCTCTGTTCGCTTGTGTAGGCACTATCACCAGACAATGCCTTTCTTGACTCAATCTTCTCAATGCCTTCCATGTCGCATTGATCTGATCTCGCACTGCTTGATGGGTGGTATCTGGCTCAGGTGCAAGAATATCAGGATAATCAATGATGATCACATCAGGAATAAACCCCTTCTCAATTTCCCATCTATTCAATATATTGTCAATGCCTTGAATATGAATAGATGAATTCGGATGAGTAGACACCATAAAATGAGGATCATTGGATATTCCATATCTGCGCATGAACTTCTTCGTTGCCTTCTTGCACACCTCAGCTCGCGCAATCTTATCCTTCACCACCGTCTTCCATTCACATTCAGCACTTCCACCGACCTTCTCAATACTGATAGGGATATTTATCTCACCCAAATCATTCCGAAATAGAGGTCGCGCACATAATCTCGCTCCTATCCTCTTCATGATCTGTGACTCACTCAGATCCCCCACCTCAAAAAACGCTACCTTCCTTCTATTGGCTAGGCCTCGGAATGCAAATTCCAGACACCACCACGTCTTCCCTCGTTTTTCCGGGCCCAATATACCTATCAGAGCATCACGAGTGAGAGCATGCTTGAAGAATTTGTCCGCTGATTCATGCCCAAATTTAATAATAGGTCTCTGAGATTCTGCGAATGCATTATCCCAGGCTTGATCATCATTCAAAGGGTCAATTCCATGGCCTTGCCCTATATTTATTGAGTTATAGGAAGATAAGGCGATCTCAGCAATCTCTGGGTCGGACTGGTGGATTGCATACTCGATGTCATTTGATAACTGCTTCAACCGCGAGATCGTTAGGTGCTGGGCCGTCATGTCGAGAAGGTAAGGCACATTCAGCTCCGAAGCTGATTCATATTGGTCCGACAAGTCCTCCAGCATGTCATGGACAGCTTCTATCACATCAGGCTTTGCATGGGTTTTCTCAGCCCATGCCTGATATATAGACTCAATTGTTTTGCCTGGAGCCTCTTTATATCGTTCATAATGGCGGAGGCACCATTTCACAATAGTCTTGATATGACTGGCACTCAGCAATTTCAGGTCTATTGTGGAAGACACCTGACTGAGAAACTCAGATGATGTGATCATTCCAATCACCATCTGTCGTTCCGCATTACTATCTACTTTCCTTCTCCTCATTCATTTCCCCTTATTGGTGTAAAGCGAACTTTGAAATGACCATTACCAAGATCAATCCTTTCCACCTCATGTCGAAATCTGTTGGGGGTGGGGTTTTCTCTTTGCATGGCGGATTCTATCCTCAGGAATTTTTCTCGGAATGCTGCTCCAGAAAATGCTTCTGGAATGAATTCTGGGACTCCTCCTGTGATGGTCTTACAATACCAAAGCAATACTCTTTTGAGTCTTTTTATCTCAATTTTCTCAATGGTGTGTAATTGTTTGATGGACTGACCCCATGATCTCAATTTTGATTTGGAATTGACTTTGCGAAAGGTTGATATGGCATCTGATAACTTTTTGGCGTATCTTGTCCATCTCCTTTCATCAGTTTTTTGTGGGGTGTTGTTATTTGGAAAAGTATTTGCAGGATGTTCGACGGATGTCGAACGTTCTTTATTAAGTTCTTTTTTAATAGTTCTTGTACCCTCCTGTCCGAGTACATTTTTGTACTCAGTACTTAGTACATTTTTGTTTTTCTCCGAGTACATTTTTGTACTCAGTACATTTTTGTACTCAGTGACTAATTCTTCTAATAGATCTATGTTCACATATATAAATCTTCTGCCATGCACACCTTTTCTCTCCACACTCAAAATCCCTTTATCATTCAAAGATTTTATAGAAGATTTGATTTGAACGTCCGTATAATAGATATTATTTCGAATTCGTTTGTTGGAAAGAGAAAACCATCCGTTTTTTTCTTCTCCTTTTTTGTGTTTCATATTTGCAATATTAAAGATCAATGATAGTAGAACAGCATCCCTGGGACTCATCACAAGTAAAAATTTTCTAGGGAATCTAAACCACTCACCATCATCATAAAAAGACATATGGTTCCAGTATTCTTCATAACTCATCTCAAAACCTCCCTACAACAAAAGGCCCGGCCCCCTCCCACTAGAGGCTCTCCGTGGGGTAGTGAGAGGGGGCAGACCAGAAATTTTTCTTTTTGCGGCGGATGGTGAGCCTCTGCATGAAAGACTACTATACGAATTCCCTGCTACATATGCAAGCTCAAAATCCAAGCTCGCGCATTATATTATCAGCCTCGTCTTGCGATAGGTCCCCTGGATCGCATTTCAACCCATCTATCACCTCAGTCACTCCAGGAAAAGGAGACAGCCATTCAGCCAACCCTTGTGCGCGAGATTGTGCCTGTATTTGCGGATCAAACATGATATATCGACGTGGAAATTGGCGGAGTATTGAAGCCTGTTCCTCTGTCCAGTCTATTCCTAATACCCCGACAGCACCCGGGCCCATACGCCACACATCACTCGGCCCTTCTACCACCAGGACCGATTCCATCACCTTTTCAATACCGTATATCAGCTGCCTGGGTTCCTGCACCATTTTTTCATTCGAGGTGGTCTTCCATCTTGGCTTCATCTGTTTGCCGAGTGCTCTGCCAGTATACGCGACGACCTGGCCCATCCTGTCACGAATAGGAGCAATGATCCGCCAACTCCATTCACCCGATAGTCCTGCAGTCCCTTTCAGACCCCATTCCCGCCTCAATTTTTTTGGGTCAAATCCACGCTCTATCAGATATTTGGTATGAGTCAATTTGAGGCGATCACAATTCGGAGGCGGATCAACAAATGTAGGTCTGGGTGATTGCTCTTTCTGCGTGAGAGCTGGTCGCCCTGTCTCATATTGCTGCAGAAGTTCTCTGATATTTACTCTCAGAAATACAGCATGCAAATATTCCCATATAGTATGCCGCCCACACCTCCAGCAATTCATCGCGCCATGCTCCTCATTCCACCCCAGATGCCACCCTTCAGTCCCGTCAGAACAGAATGGGCAATGCACTTGCACCCATCCTTCATGGCAATGGTGATGGCCCTCTGACATGTGAGCGATGCCTTTGTCATCACATAATTGGATGAAATCTATCATTTGACAAAAGTCCTCATCAGGTTGATCAATGCTTCACGCATGGTGACACTCTTCTCCACACATTTGATCTTGAATTTCTCTTTGAGGGATTTGGGAACATTCCAAATCAATAATTCACAGCATCCATCTTCCCTCCTCACTGCAATTTTGTCTCTCTCCATTATTGTCTCCTTTTCAAATGCCTGATAATTGCATCAAAATCCACATCAGTCCTGAGAGTAGATTTTCCGTCTATCACTTGGGACACCACATCTCGTTTCTTCTCTATGATCGCCCACACATATTCATCTATGGTGTCTCGTGCTATCATATGATATGCTGTAATCTTATCAGCTGCTTGACCGATTCTGTTCACTCGGTCCTCAGCTTGGTCATGCTCACCTGGAGTCCATCCATGCTCAACGAATAGAGTGGTGGATGCGGCAGTCAATGTAATGGCCTGCCCATCTGCTTTGATTGATCCAATGTATATTCTGCACTTGTCATCCTCCTGAAATCTACGGACGTCATCAGCTCGCCTTTTACTCCCTGCTCCGCCTACTGCAGCGATCTTTTTGTATCTCTTTTTCAATAGATCAAATATGACATGATGGTGACAAAACACTACGAGCTTTTGACCTGTCATTTCCAGGAAGTCATCAATCCATTCCATGGCGGCTCTCATCTTTCCTTCTGCTGCCAGACGTTTCAGCTGACCCAACTTGACGAATCCTTCAGCCTTAGCAGCCTTCAGAGCTTTTTTCTCACCCTTCTTTGAGGCGTACCATTCCAAGAAATGCTTTTTGGCTTGCTCATATTCCCTGCGATTGGACAATTCCACTGGAAGAACGATCCGCCTTTTTGGTGGCAATTCTTTCAGCACATCTGTCTTCATTCTCCGAATCATGAAGGGTGAGACCATCTCATGCAGCTCCTCAGTATGAGAAGCACCTCGAAAATCCCATCCTTGTCCTCGCCATGCTCTTTTTGGGTCACAATATCTCATCGCATACTTCCAGAATGATGAAAATTGTTTAGGTCGCACCATGTTCAATACGGGGAAAAATTCAATAGGTCTGTTGATGATGGGTGTGCCACTGAGACACATCACATGAGGACAGATCTTCGCAAGATTTTTGCAGACTTTTGTCCGTTTTATCCCTCGTGTCTTCACATAATGTGACTCATCAATAATGAGCACCTGAGGACACATCGCTAGCAATTCACTCTCCCAATTCACAATGATATCATAATTGAGGATCACAATATCAGAGGAGATGGCATATGTGCTTCTGCCTGACAGAACCTCACAATCGAGATCAGTATGCTCTTCTATCTGTTCCTGCCAATTGTATTTTCCATTCGCAGGACAGACGATCACGACAGGACGAGCCTCCGGGTGAATGGCAAGCCACCCCAGAGCTTGCAAGGTTTTCCCCACACCCATATCATCACCTATGATGGCTCGTCCTGCATTCTTCTCCAGGAATCGGACCCCACGTATCTGAAATCTCATCATAGGTGTCTTGATGCAGGCACGAAGTCTAGAGCCTACAGACACGCAGACACCTCCCTCCAGACAGTATTGACCTTCTCAGGATGCCAGTCCAGGACATCAATCATGTATGCTTTGAGAGCCTCAGCTCTCCTTTCTTGTTTTCCGCGAATGATCTCTTTTCGCAATTCATCGGGAGCTTCACACACAACTTTCACCAGAGCCCGGGCCTCATCACCAATCTCCTGCATGATGTCACCAATCCAAGAAGAGGTGGAGGGCAATTGATGAGCCAGGTCATTATCATCTGTCAGGTCACTGAAATCTGTTGCTACATGTCTCTTCCGTTTTGGATTGATGCAGTATGATTTCATTTCATCCCATGCTGAACGATAGACCCATGTACAGAGAGAGGATTTGGCAGAGTCATAGCGGGGGAGGTACTTCATCACTCCATTGATGCCTTCACTCACCAGCTCATCAAAATCCTCATTGTGCTGTTTGGCCATCTTCCAGGCGATATTATAGATCATTTCCTTGTACTGTTCCCATACACTTTCCATCGTGATTGTGGCTTCCATGATTCCTCCTTAAGAATGAATTTGGTCATTATATTACTATAACAAAGCAATGCAAGACTTTTATGCGATTTTCGCTCTCCACCTCTTCGCCAACACCTCTGCAATGAATCTCTTCAGCTCCTTCTCTGCATGCTCTCTCACTGCCTTCATGCTACGATGCTTCACTCCGTCTTTGGTCTGATACCTCCAATGGCTGTTACGTCCTCCGATCACCAATACCCCATATTTCCCTCCGGTGTAACTGATCGCCTTGATAGTTCCCATTTCATTCTCCTTGTAAAAGTCCTTAAATTACTGTTTCAATTCATCCACCCGGTAATCCGGATATACCCTGCGTCCGTCTATATCCAGCACCAGGTTGAGCGCCAGGATGGTACGGCCGTATGCGTCCACCCCGCGCCGGATAATAGCCAACGCATCTTCCCTGGTGGAGATCAGTGTATCGTACCACAGTCGCCTATCACCTAGATCAATGTACATCGCCGCGATTCCGACGATGTATGCGCCGGGATATGTTCGGCGCACAATCTCATCTTCATATGTTTCTATCATATTCATTTTCTTCTCCTTGTAAAATGAGGTGAATTACAGTCCGAATCCAATCTCATCCAAAATCGGATGACCCCAAAATCTCCGCTGAAGATGCTCCTTCAACTCACTGACAGTCATTCCTGCGACAATATCACCCATAGCGTATATGTCACGGGAATATGGCTTTGATTTTGGGGTGATCACCACATATGCATAGGTGATTGGCTTCGTTCTCAGCCATTTCTGCACCTCTGCCCACTTGGTGGTGACCAGGTGAACCTCACCCCACATATCAATAGGGGTGTTGAATTCCTTGTGAATTATCCGGTATTCTCTCATTTTCTTCTCCTTGTGAAAACAAAAACAAAACACAAACAAAAACATAAGCAATGACTACATTGTTATATTACTATAACACATTGCATAAAGCAAATGATTTTTTGAAGTTTTTTTGATTATTTTTTGATAGAATGGTTTGACACCAGAAAACAGGTTATTTCTCAATCATAATTTTTTTGATAAAATTATTTGCGATGATAATAAAATGGGCGGGGGCTCTTTTTGCAGGTGTCGGCAGCACCCGAGGAAAGGAGGCGGCCCCGCCCGAATTCTACACTGATACAGATATTCCTCCTGCTGAATATTGCTGACCCACGAAACCAGAATAAGGTGGATGGGGTGGGAAAGGCTCTGGCTGCACCCAATGAGCAGGGCATGGCAGGTCCGCATGTCTCAGCAGACTATCCCTGATCTGTGGCAAAACACACTTCTGAAGATACTTCATATCATCCACCCGTCTCATTTTCATCCTGCAATGTTCCTTGAATTCATTGAACCTTTTCAGTTTCCCTTTCACTCCCCACATACCACCAAATAAAGGCAAGCACAAATGATGAGGATGATCATGCATGCAATGAGCCTTCTTCCCGGATTCAATCCATGCTTGCACTGCCGCAGCTTCTCTGACATTTATACGCGAATCTGCGTCCCTGAAAATCACACGCTCCACCCCATCTTCCCATGCAGGCAGAAAACGCCACATCATACCAGTATGCTTGCGCGATTTCCCCATTCTTCTGATCTCACATCCAAGCCTCCGTAATTGTTGAGTAGGTGTGGTATCCTCACAAAAAACAATCATTTTCCATCCAGGATATATCTCAGGCATGAGCTTGGCGTTCTCTTCAGCGCCTCTGACATACATAGGATCATCGCCATATACCGAGAAGCTAACATATTTCATACCGCCACTCCTTTGCAATAGGTTCACAATACTTGCGGACCATCTCATGCCCCCATTTAGGCAATGATTCTTGCCATGTGTTTGGATGAACAGGACCAATATGATCACCATGAATCTGCATGTCATCAATCTCATTGAAATTCTTCAATTTTTCCGCCCTTGCTTTATTTGCCGCCAACGAATATTTTTCTTTGAGATGATTCCTCACATTCTCATGAATATCCAGATCAAAATGGATTTCCAACAAGTCAAAAATCCAGTCATAATTGGAATAGAATGTCTCATACCTGAGGAGCATATGAGGAGAGCATACAACATATTTGAGCCCTACATACATGGTTGACATGACATCCAATTCAGCTTCTAGGCCTATCATACCATCGACCCCCTCACCCCCACGACTCAAGCGAATTCTGTAACGAGAGGCTGCCACGTCATATGGATTGCGTATGGTGATGATGGAGACAAGACCATCTTCATATTCCCAGGCATCTGGGTGAGTCTTCCCTATCTGTTGATCAGGAAAAATCTCCTGGACCAATTGCCACACGAGAGTTGACCCACTACGAGGGATCCCGCAGACCTGCAATTTCATCTTCAATCCTCCTTCTCCAATATCGCATGTCCAACTTTTGCATTGACTCCCATTCAAATCTCTTTTGCAATTCAGGCAGTTCAGCCTCCAATCTCTCCCTCGTCACCTCTGACCAATCATTTACTCTAAGACATGGCATGTCGTCTAGAATGTCTGTGACCGGAGAACGAAGCACAACAGGGATAGATCCTAAAGCAATAGACTCCCAATGACGATGGCAGTCAATTCCAGCACCAGGAGGAGACAGAACATAGTCATGAGACTGAATGTCTTGATAGAACTCACCAATCTCCACGTAATTTTCAGCGAACCCTCCTTTCGCTGTCGTCCATTCGAGCCCAGCAAATTGTTCATATAGACCCTCACGAGGATTGGGAATTCTTGGAATCTGTCGCATGAAATTCACATACATCAGATTCTTCCTCTCTCTTCTGCCCTCTCGTATCAGCGCGAGACACAATTCTTGAGAATCCCGACTGAACCGGAATCCTATAGGCAGATTCGTGACTCTCTGATCATCTACCATAGCATTGTTTGAGAACCAGTGAACCACATTCGGAGGGCATTGTCTCATCATCTCATGAGTAAGAGATGCGTCTGAGAATGATGTGAGTAAAATACATGAGCCAAGAGATCTGATCAGATGCAATTTCTCCGCAATCACATGAGTCCGCCCATAGATGATAGGACCAGGAATGACTTCTTCTTGATCAAATGACTGTCCTGCTATATCAGCATATCGCTGGTTGTCAATCGGTTCAAACATATCTCTCCATACCTGTAATGTTATCCTCTCTTCCTTTCATGGCCGGGGAAATTGTGACGTTTACGACCTTCATACAGAGCCCTGTCTTTCTTCCATTCCTTCAATGCCCTCATCAAATGGGGTGGCCGTTCTCCTCCATCCCTCTGCCAATGATCATGGTATTGTGACAGATCTCGTCTCTGCTGAAAGGCGTCAAGCAACACCGCCACCTCTTGTAATTCAGCGTCGCAAAAATAATGGAAATATTGATCATAATATGGACCATTGCCGCCATAAGCCTCATCAATAAACCCTCTGCCAATCCAGGGAGAAGGAGCACACTCGTCAATGGAGCCGAACCGATCTCCTGTAGGTTGCATGACACCAAACAAATCAGGAAATCTCTCTGCAAATTGCCTTGCGATCGTCTGACAATCAGCTTCTCTCGCAGGGAAAAGGTCGTCCCCTATACAAACCACCATATCTGCCTTCACCATGCGTGTCAGTACATTGATCGCATTGGGGAAACCCTTCCATTCTCTTGCGACACATACCGCATTACATTCAGAAGGTCTGTCCCCAACATTATCCAATAAGACGGCTGTCTTGTATCCTGCTGCCTTCCATCTCTTTGCAGTTTCATTCGCGAGCTTTGGATGAGCAGAAGGCCATATGGCCCATACATCATACGGCATATCCTTCCTCCTTCTGTTTCTTGTTGATGATATTCTTGAACCGTTTCGCCCCTCTGGTGTGCATGATGACAGGACTCAGATCCGGTTGGGTCTTTTGTGTGAGTTCTGTGATCCACGTGTACTCCTGCGGCAATTCATAGAACCTGACCTTCGGATTCTGTTTTATTGCCATCTCCAGAGTACGCTGATCCCAGGCTGCCCGTCCATCTGGCAATTTTTCAGGATATTGCTCATTCAGCTTGATCCAGTCTCTCACCAATATCATACACATTTTAGAACCAGAAAAATAGAGCGTCCCAGACAGTAATTCATTTGTCCTGCAGAAATGGACAGCCGCCACATCACAGTCAATGTCTTCCAGTATCAATGGAGGGTGGACCATGATAGCGTCGACGTCCAGATACAGAATTGGGAGGCCTCTGTACTTCTTCAGCATTGACAGGATGACCAATGCCTTGTATTGTGTGTTCTTCTGCCAGCTGCCTAGATTCGGCACTCCCTGGATATCATACTCATATCCATTCGCTTCCAATGACAATTTGAGGGTTTCTGCCTCATGCTCATACGGAGTATTCTCAGTGAAGTACCCTACCACTTTCACTCGTCTCATAATATCCTCCTTTACCTATTATCATATACACCTCCACCAAATGCCGAGCCATAAGAAGGTGTGTCCATTGCCGAAGTCATTGTGTGTTGAACCACTGTAGAATTCCCATCATCAGCTCCATCTGAACTCCGTTTCACTCGCAGTAATACACGAACATCAGTATCAGCTGAGAAGGGCCCTAGTGCATATCCGAAGAATGCTATATCTACCCTGAACTTTATCTCTTCCTCAATCGGAGTATCCACCAATGGATCAGGGTCAACTCCTGTGGTGGTGTAATAGAGTTGCCAGGTGTCCGCCTTATCATCACCATCTTTGGCGTAGTGATATTCTGCGGTGACTGTCAATCTATATCCGGAGGCTTCGCGAACCAAAAGATCTTGAGGAGATGATGGGTCTTGTCTCACAATATTGCCACTGGTGTCTATAGTATATTTCGTAGTGAATTGATCTAGACTGACTAAATCATATTCATTACGATATCGAACAGTAATATAAACATCTTTCGTCCCCACCAATGGTGGAGTGATGGAATAGTCAAACGGCAATGAGGTGCTCGTGGCTGCTGGTGGAGCACTGAAGTCAGGGAGAGCATCTTCTCCTATATATAGTTCATATTGACCAACATCAGCCACCCTGTAATACCCATTCAATGTCTGTGTGTATTTCAGCCATTGCGGAGGCTTGGCAGGTGAGCGACGAGCATGGCCAACGAGCATGCTGGGATGGATTGGTTTTGACGGAAGGAACCTGCAGAAGACGGAGGGGACCTGCGCGAATATAGTCCCATCTATGGGCTCTGTCGTCTCTCTGCGAATAATTTTGCCGTCGAGGAGACGCATAGGCGGATATTGCGCAAACAATACCCGCCTGAATGCGTTGACGTTTTTGCCGGCCACATCATTATTCGGTGCGGATGGTTGGCCGTACCTGAAGAACTGTTTTCTACTTCTACGATGTGTCCAGCTTGGCATTGGAATTACTCCTCAAAGATCATACGAGCTACGGCATTGACGTCAGCCCCTGCAGTCACAGCAATACCCAGGCGATCACCGCCATTGATGACGAGTTCACCCCCGAACGGAGCCTGCCAGGTATAGCCGCCTTGCGGGTGGACCTGCTCGCGCATATTGACGTTGCCAGAAGAGGGTTCTGCGGTCGCGGTGTGCTGAGCCGTGGTCTGCAGGGTCTCGTCTCCGTCCTCGTCGATTTTGACCGGGGTGAGACTGCTCATTGTCCCGGCGTCAGTCTGCTTCAGCACCTCGACGAGTATCGGTGCAGCGGTGTTTGAAGTCCCATCAAAACTGATTGAGATCTCCTTGACCTTTACTCTGTGATTCGCTGCAGCCACAAGTTGCAGCAAAGTTTTCTTCGAGGTTCCCGTTGCAACCTCTGCTGTCTGTGCTACTGCTAAAATACCAGCCATTTTCTTCTCCTTTCAAATAAAACTACCAAACTAAAACATCACTTGGAATTCTGTCTATCGGTCTCGCTATTCTATGCCGCTCCCGTTTATTCAGTAATACCGCTAGAGCTGAATATTCCTCCGTCGGAACGGTGAAATCAGCTGTCCATCGAGCAATACCATTTGAAATTCTCACCTCGTCAATCCATCCATTGAAATAATTTGTGCCATCTCCAACCTGTCCAATATATAGACTGCCTGCAAGATTTGGGTATCCAGCATATGTCGCAGTCGTGCCTAGTTGCAGGCCATCCGCAAATAGATACCAGGTGGAGCCACTGCGAACGACCGCGACATGATGCCAGGTGTCGGCAGATGGTGTCCATGCACGATACATATCCAGCACCCATACACCTCCGGAATAGATTGAAAATTCAAGACCATTTGTGGTATTGTAATCAAATCGCAGTAGATTTGATGCGTCCTGATATTGTGCGATGAATACAGCACTCGTCGGCGTGCCGTTAAAGCGGACCCAACAATCCCAAGTGAAATCACCGCTATGATACCAATCATCAGAATCAAGAACTGTCAGATAATCACCAGTCCCGTCAAACTTTCCACTCGCCCCACCGAATTTATATTGACTAGAATCAATCTGTGCATCGCCATTCGCTGTTACAGTATGAGGTGAAAATGAGTCATCAACGAATGTTGTGGCACCTCCATTCAGGTGCAATAGTAATTTTGTATTGGCATCAGAAGAATATTCCGCAGAAGGAACAGTGAAACCTGCTGTCCAACGCGCACTATCAGAGATTCTCACCTCATCCAGATATCCCTCAAATTTGTATAGTGACCCACCACTCCAACCACCGATATAAAAATCTTGACCGGTCAGATTATTGACACTCTCGGTACTAGTCTGGTCGCCACCCTCTTGTGTCCCGTTGACAAATAGTTTCCAGGTTGAACCTGTTCTGACTACAGCGACATGATACCACGTATCAATAGCCAATGTTGTCGTCCCTGTGATAATGACACCTACTCCAGCATTCTGAAAGAAAAACCGGAATTTGCCGAGGTTCACATCAAGGAATAATTGATTGTTGCTGGATAGATACCTGCTGAAAATAGTGTCCCCGCCTGAATCTGTCGTGGTACGTCGACACCAACAATCCAAGGTGAAATCACCTGTCCCAAAATCAAAATCTGTAGATGATGCAACAACCAGATCATCATTTGTCCCGTCCAATACCAAACTG
>Ga0164318_10000280_pt1 | contig 36221 bp, 31 predicted proteins | sample GuaBasSedimGuay9_FD_113734 | JGI IMG/M metagenome (GOLD analysis project Ga0164318, IMG submission 113734) | Subseafloor sediment microbial communities from Guaymas Basin, Gulf of California, Mexico - Guay9, Core 4571-4, 0-3 cm | ecosystem: Environmental > Aquatic > Marine > Hydrothermal vents...
AACAAAGAATTAATGTCCTATTATTTTCTTGCCGATTATCATTCTTTAATCAAAAATCATGATCCAAACTTAAGGAAACAGTCTGCACTAGAAATTGCAGCCGCATGGATAGCACTAGGGCTGGATTATAATAATTGCGTTTTTTACCGGCAATCAGATCTTCCTGAAATACCGGAATTGACCTGGATACTCACCTGCCTTACAGCAAAAGGGTTGATGAACAGGGCACATGCGTATAAAGCGTCGGTTGCAGAGAATGAAGAACAAGGACACAAGGATCCGGATAAAGGAATTGCAATGGGACTTTTTTCTTATCCTATTTTAATGGCTGCAGATATCCTGATGTTCAATGCCAGAAAAGTACCGGTTGGTAAAGATCAGATTCAGCATCTTGAAATGACAAGAGATATAGCAGCCAGATTTAATCATATTTATAAAAAATTATTTATCCTGCCTGAAGTAGTTGTGGATGAGACATCAGCTGTCCTTGCGGGTCTTGACGGTCGCAAAATGAGTAAAAGCTATCATAATTTTATCCCTTTATTTGATACTCAAAAACGATTTAAAAAATTAATTATGAAAATCAAAACCAATTCTCTGGGACCGGATGAACCCAAAGACCCTGAAACCTGTACACTTTTTTCAATATACAAAGCATTTGCAAGTGAATTAGAAACAAAAAAAATGGCAGACCGTTACAGACAGGGGATTTCCTGGGGAACTATGAAACTAGAATTATTCGAATATATAAATGAGATATTAAAAGCACCCCGAAAGCAGTATGAAGAACTCATTAAAAACCCATCTGATATTGATGATATACTAAACAAAGGAGCCCTGAAAGCCAGGGAATTTTCAGTCCCCTTTCTCGAAAAAATAAGAAAATCTATCGGTATTCAATCACTGGGTTAATTGTAAAATTTCTTTTGGGGTTAAATATCGCCATTTTCCTTCTTTGAGATTTCCAAGTTTGATATTAGCCATGCGGATTCTTTTTAAAGTTTCCACTTTATTCCCGGTCTTGCCCACCATTTTTCTAATCTGCCGGTTCCGTCCCTGTTTCAAAACAATGTTGAACTTATTTTTTGAAAGACGTTTCACTTTGGCTTTTCTTGTTTTAACCTTGTCGATAAAAATTCCCTGTGCCATGTTTTTTAATGCAGCTTCCGATATCGTGTGGACCGTCGTTACTATATATTCTTTTTCATGATTAAAAGAGGGGTGGGATAATTTATTATGGAGATCTCCATCATTAATGAGAAGCACCAGTCCTTTGGAATCTTTATCTAATCTTCCAACAGGATATATCCGCTCATCAATATTGATCAGATCAAGAATGATTTTCGTTTTTTGCTGTGAACAAGATGTCACATAACCAATGGGTTTGTTTAAGGCTATGTATACTTTTGCAACTTCTTTTTTTAGAACAACCGGTTTTTGATTAAAAAAAATCTTGTCTTTTTGGGGGTCAACCATTGTGCCAAGTTTTGTAATAATCTGATGATTTACTTTTATACAACCGTTTAAAATATGCTCTTCTGCCTTTCTTCTGGAACAAATTCCTGCATGGGCAAGGTATTTTTGAAGACGCATTCTTTTTAAGACCTGTATTCGGCATTAATTTTTACATAATTTTCGCTGAAGTCACAGAACCAGAAATAGTCTGTTTCATTCCCAAGATTCAAATCAAGCAGAATAGTGATGTCATCTTTTTTCATGATTTGTGCTGTCTTTTTTTCAGCTTCCAATCCAAGCCATTTCCCTTTCAAGACCAATGCCTGGTCATCAAAAAAAAGATCTATTTTTTCAGGAACAACATGGGCGCCGGAACGACCGGCAGCAGCTGTAATTCTTCCCCAGTTAGGATCCTCACCATAAATTGCCGTCTTAACAAGATTAGAATGAGCAATGGTTTCCGATGCTTTGAACGCATCCTTTTTTGTTTGAGCACCTTTGACAATAATCTGAATCAGTTTAGTGGCACCCTCCCCGTCTTTGACCACCATTTTGGCAAGATCAAAACAAACCTTATCAAGTATGTCTTGAAAGATTTTCTTTGATTCCATATCGTTGATTTCCACTCCCGATGTATCATTTGCCAACGCTAAAAGCGTATCATTGGTGCTTGTATCACCATCAATCGTAATACGGTTAAAGGATTTTTCATTGGCTGCAGTTAACGAGGTCTTTAAATTTTTCGCTGAAATATTAATATCCGTACAAATAAATGCCAGCATGGTTGCCATATCCGGTCGAATCATACCGGATCCTTTTGCAATCCCCATAATTGAAAACTTTTTTTCCTTGATCATACCACTTTTTTTTACCACTTTTTTACAGGTGTCGGTCGTAAGAATAGCATCTGCAAAATCATCAATGTGATTTTCAGAAAGCTGCGTTACAATTTTAGGTACACCTGTTTTAAATTTTTCCATGGGAAGATTCTGACCAATAACGCCCGTTGAAGACGTCAAAACAAGATCCTGGGGAATTTCAAGAGATGCGGCCACCATCTTTGAACAGGCTATCGCATCTTCAATTCCCCTGTCTCCTGTAAAACAGTTAGCATTACCACTGTTGACAAGTACAGCCTGACAGAGACCTTTTTTAATTTGTTCTTTCCCAAGAATCACCGGTGCAGCAATTACCATATTGCGTGTAAAAAGAGCTGCTGAAACAGCAGGAGTTTCACAACAAATAAGCCCCAGATCTTTTTGATCATTTTTTTTAATCCCGGAATGAATACCAGCAAATTTAAAACCCTTCATAAAAATTACTCCAAAAAATAGATATAACCATAATTTTCAATCATTATACAATAACAGAGAGCTTAGCAACAACATAATTTAAGCTCTCTCTTGTTGACATTAAATGTCAAACATAATAATTGTATATGCAAGTATGTTTTTAATAGAGGTAATACGCATATGGAAACCAAAGAAAATTTTCTTGAAAGCTGTCTGTTCTTTAATACCAATGCCTTGTCCAGATATTTATTAAAACTTGCTGAAAAGGAATTCAAGCATCTAAAACTGTCTCCCGCTCACGCCTCATTATTACTGCTGCTGTATGATACACCCGGAATCAGCCCGAAACAATTAAGCCAAGACCTCCATTTGACACCTTCAACCATCACGCGGTTTGTTGATGTTCTTGAAAAAAAGGGGCTGGTTATCCGTAAAACAAAAGGGAAATCAGCTTCCATCTCTCCCAGCAAAAAAGGGCTTGGATTAAAAAGGGCTGTTGCAGTTGCCTACAAAAAATTATACCTGAAATATACCAGAATTCTTGGTTCTAATACTGCCCGACAATTGTCTTTTAACATTTTAAAAGCCAATCAAAAAATTGCTGATTTTTTAGACAATAATGAATAAAAACTTCAAAATTATTATTGAATATGACGGTACTGAGTTCTCCGGCTGGCAAAAACAAAAACATGAAACAACTGTGCAAGGTGAGATTGAAAAAGCGTTAAGTCTAATGTTGAATCAGGATATCAAAATTTCCGGATCCGGGAGAACCGATGCCGGTGTTCATGCGTTTGGTCAGGTAGCTAATTTTCATGCAGATACCGGCATTGTGGTTAAGGATCTTAAAAAAGGGGTTAACAGTCTTATTAAACAGCCCATCGTTATAAGGGAATGCACTATAATAAATGATAATTTCCATGCCAGATACAGCGCCATTTCAAAAGAATATCATTACGTTATATTGAACCGAAAGGATCCGTGTGCCATCGGCAGATTATATCAATGGTACATCCGAAATCCTCTCGATATTAAGGTTATGAAGCAGTGTTGCAACGCCATTACAGGCAGGTTTGATTTTAAGTCTTTTGAAAATACAGGCAGCCCTCGATCGTCCAGTGTTCGAAACGTTTTTTTTGCTGATATCAATCCATTGGACGATAACAGATTTGTGTTTAAAATTTGTGCCAACGGATTTTTAAAATATATGGTACGAAATCTTATGGGAACCCTTGTTCTTGTCGGGTTGAACAAAATTACCGTTGATGAGTTTGAAAAAATATTTAAAGCAAAAGACAGGACAAAAGCCGGAGCAACAGCACCGGCGCACGGATTGTTTTTACAAAAAGTAAATTATTCGTGATCTTTTATTTTTTTGATATGATCATTGTAATGTGAAATGATATCCCGCCTGTAAATTAAACCGATCAACTGGCCTGAACCATCTTCTTCAACAACCGGTAAAGCATCAATATTTTTCTGGGTCAGCTTTAAGAGTACAGTGTTCAGATCGTCAGAAGGAGTGGTATAAATCAGATCAGATACCATGATATCTTTCATCACAACCAATTGTTCAATATGAGGGGTAAAAATAATTTCCCTGATATCATTGGAGGAAAAAATTCCGGAGAAATCACCCTTGCTGTTAATAACAGGGAAATAGTGTTGTTTTGTACTGGAAAATATTTTTTTAAATTCACTAAATCCCATATTTTCGTTTACACACCTGACTTCTTTAATCAAATATCTCAAATCACCTACTTTAATGGTTTGAAGAATATCCATCATAAACTCACCGGCATGGGCAGGGGAATCAATCCTTGATTTAAGCTGCTGTTCATAGATTGTCCATCGCTGGCAGAGCAGATAGCATATGGAACATACCAGAAGACTGGGGAGTAACAGATGATAAGAATTTGTCATCTCACTGATAAAAATAATGGTTGAAATGGGTGTATTTGAAGCGGCTGAAAAGAAACCGGCCATCCCGACAATAACAAAGGCGCCGGGACTCGTCACCACTGAAGGAATGAGCAGGTGAAACAATTTGCCGACAGCACCGCCTATAGCGCCTCCAATAACGATGGAGGGACCAAATACGCCACCGCTGCCACCAGACCCAATGGAAAATGATGTGGTTAATATCTTTCCTAAGGCCAATGCGATCAAAGTGGGGATGGCCACCTGATTGAATATGGCCTGTTGGGCAATGCCATAACCAAAGGCAAGTGTATAGGGAAGAAAAAACCCGATAATACCGGTAATTAATCCGCCAATAGCCGGTTTAAAATGGTTGGGTATTGAAAACTTATGAAACAGGTCTCTCACGCCGTAAAATATTTTAATGTAGAGAATAGCTGTAAGGACTAAAACACCGGCAAGGACAAGATAAGGGCCTAACTCTAACGGATTTCGAAATAAAAAATCAGGCGAATCAAATAAAGAGCCCCAACCGAAAACAAGACAGAAAATGCAATACGCCACAACAGAAGAAATACCGGCTGGAATAATCACTTCGGATTCAAAATCAGGGTCCCGGTAAAGCACTTCTGCGGCAAAAAGTGCGCCGGCCAGAGGGGCTCTGAATATAGATCCGACACCGGCACCGATACCGGCCGCCATCATGATTCTTCTTTCTCTTTCAGATAGCTTGAATTTGGTGGCCAGAAAGGAGCCGAATCCGGCACCGATTTGTGCAATGGGCCCTTCCCTGCCGCCGGAACCCCCTGTTGTCAATGTAATGGCTGAGGCAATGGTTTTGATGATGGGAATTCTACCACGGATAAGCCCTCCCTTATGATGGTAGGCATCAATGGCAGCATCGGTTCCGTGGCCTTCGGCTTCCGGGGCATAGGTATAAACAATCCAGCCGCTGATGAGTCCACCCACCGCCGGCAGAATCAAAAGTATCCACCTGTTAAACTGCGTCTGGGTGTGAGGCAGCAGAAGATGTTCTCCTGCCGGAGATGCCGGCCGGTATCCCGCTATCAGATCAAGGAAATAATGCATGCCGAGACTGCATAAATAATGAAAAATGATGGCGCCGCTGCCAGCAATAATACCGATCATGACAAAATAAAACAGCCATTTCCCTGCAACCGCAATATTCCGTGAACCTATTTTTTCTCTGAAACCCATGACCATTAACCTTTTCTCAGGTCATTAATGCCTTTCAATATAATATCAAATAATGTTTCTACATCATTCTCTTCAAGACAGGAAAATGCCACCCGGATATTTTTATCTCCGATGGAAATCAAACCTGTACCATAGTTTCCAAGAAGATGAATTCTTAATTCCTCTGCATCCACATCCTTGAGTCTGATGCACATGAAGTACCCTGAGTTGAAGGGATATATATCAAATGCATCGTTAAATTTTGGATCTTTTAAGACCTCTTTCATTTTTAAAGCACGTTTTTTTAAAAGGTCAAACTTTTCTTGCTTATAAAAATCATAATTTTCATCAGACATGGATTTTAAAAGAATGGTCTGGCTTAAATGGGAACAATTTGAAATATTCCCCCTGATACATCCTCCTGTCTTTTTTTCCAATGCCTCCAAAACCGTGCTGTCATCCCCATAAATACCATAGGTAATAAAACCCGTTCTGAAACCCCAGACATAGTCTTCTTTGGTTGCACCATCAAGCTTTACAGCGACAAGACGTTTATTGGTACCGGCAAGTTTGGTAAATATGGATTCTTTGCTGGTTTGTTCTTCAAAAAAAAGCCCAAAGTATGCATCGTCACAGGCCGCCACTACATTGGTTCCCTTTTGAGCAATATCAATGAGGATACCGGCAACCCTGTCGGCTTCGGATACACTTAAGGAGTATCCACTGGGATTATGAGGAAAATTTAAAACCGTAATAATTTTATCATTTTCTTTTGCCTGTTCACGGATCTTTTCTTCAAAAGCATCTATATTAAACCGCTTCAGTTCATTATCAAAGGTTTTATAGTGAATAATCCGTGCGCTGTTTCGGATACAAAAGGTCATATTATAGTTGCCCCACATCATGTCAGGCAGAACAATGACATCGTTTGGGCTCACCCACATATCAGACAAAATGCTGACACCATGAGTAATACCGGAAGTGACAACGGGAAGACTGATGGTTTTATTGTTAAGCGATGGATTCTTTTTATAAAGATCGCTCTTCCATTTGTTTCGAAGTTCCGGGATGCCGAATGAAGGGGCATAAGGCAGATAGTTATCCGGTTCAATATGTTTAATGTATTTTGTGATAGAAGAAAGGCTTAAGACATTGTTCCCTTCTTTGGCAATGCCGATTGTTGCATTAATTTTGTCTGCTTTTTGTTTGGCTTCAGCACTCTGGCTTAAAATACCTTTAGGGAAGAACAGCGCTTTTCCCATATCGGAAAGCATTTCAAAAACGTGAGGGTTAGACCCTTCAATAATTTGGTTTAGTTCTTGTGCGATAGGATTCATAGTTCACTCTTTTAAAATGGTTGACGGTAAAATTAACCTGAAACAATTTGTCAAAGCTACTGAACTTAAAAAAAAACTCTGTAGCTTTATCAAGATGAAAACCACAGAGTTTAAATAAAACTGATATATAAAGATTATCTTCTTTTAGAAGCCTTGATTGGATTAATCTTTTGTTTTTTAGTTGCTGCAACAGTTTTAATATGAGTGGCAATATTGCAGTTGCCGTTTTTCCATTTTAATGACGGATCTGGTGCTGCAGTGCAATAAACACCTGTTTCAAAATCTGAAGTTCTCGCACACCCCTTGCATTCATCAATGATGGGAAGACAAGCCCCTTCATTGTAGCTACAGCCTTTTGCTGTCATGAGTACACAGTCATCACCTTCCCTAATCGTTGTACAAATCATAATAATAATCCTGTAGTTTGAATTTTAAATAGTCTCTTAAGAGCTATAAACCTGAATCAAGTATCACAACATCAAGAAAGTGTCAATATCCGACTCGAAATTTTCCCGGGGCAACGTATGTAACTATTTACGTTATCCTTATACATAAATTTGTATTTTCTTGTGACTATTTTGTTTTTATAACTTTTTCAAGTTGATCTTAATTTTTGGATGATTTACATAGTTAGTACCCAATAGTATTAATATTAACTTTATTAAAAGCATTTTGAAACTTATGATTGGAGAAAGAAATGAAACGAAATTTATTCTTTATTTTTTGTGTTCTCATCATTTTTATAACTAAAAGCTCTCTTATAGCTGCAGAAGATTCACCCAAAAATATCCAGGTGCCGGTAGGAACTATGCTTATCCAAGTGCCCGCACATTTTCAGACAAAAAAATCACCTGTTCGTTTTTCGCATTCAACACATTTGAAATTTTCCTGCATGGCCTGCCATCATGAATGGGACCGATTAAGCCCTGTCCAGGGTTGTACGTCCTCAGGTTGTCACGAAAGATTGAAGCCCTCACCACCCAGTGGGAAACCATCACAAAATAAAAAAATTATTTCTCTTACTGGTGCTTATCACAAAGCATGCAGGGGGTGCCATCGCAATCAACTGAAACAGGCGATAGAAACAACAAAAACCAGTTCCGGGCAAAAATCAAATATCCAGGCTTCCGGCCCCATAGCCTGTGCGGGATGTCATCCTGAAACATTTATGGCCAAAGAACATCCTCTTACTTCTTTTTCTCTACCGCTGGGCATGATAACGATCCCTCCTCCCGATGGTGTGGAGGCTAAACGTTCGTCAGTAAACTTCCCTCACAGTCTTCATTTCGATCAGGACTGTAGGGTTTGCCATCATGACTGGGGTGACGGCAGAGAGGTTAAGAGTTGCACTACATCAGGCTGTCATGATCAATTAAAGGCGGATGAAAGCAGTAGAAATATCAGCGATCCAAAAAACAAAAAATATTTTTTAGCCGCCTACCATAAAAAATGTTTTCATTGTCATCTGGATCTTAAAAAACAAAAAAATATATTAGTGAAAACTGACAAAATTGACGGCATAACTGCCTTAAATAAAAATGCTCCCATCCGTTGCAACGGATGCCATAACGGAGAATAATACGGTATTATGATAATAAACAAAGCAAAAGAAGTGTTGAGAATAGAAGCAGAAAGTATCCTAAAATTGACAGAAAGTATTAACGTATCTTTTGAGAAGCTTGTTAATGCAATATGCAGCTCTAATGGTCGGGTGATCATTTCAGGCATAGGAAAATCAGGCCTTATCGGTAAAAAAATTGTTTCTACGCTTATCAGTACAGGTACAAATTCAATGTTTTTACATCCGGTTGAAGCCCTTCACGGTGATTTGGGAATGGTCAGTAAAGATGATGTTTTTATCGCCATTTCCAACAGCGGGGAGACCAGTGAACTCAACCAATTGCTTCCTGTGGTCAAAAATATCGGCTGCAGGCTTGCCGGATTTACAGGAAAACCTGATTCCAGTATGGCTGGATTTTGTGATATTGTTATAGACACAGGCGTTGAAAAGGAAGCCTGTCCTTTTAATATGGCTCCCACCGCAAGTACCACAGCTCAGCTAGCCATGGGAGATGCGCTGGCAGTTGTATTGATTACAAAGAAGAAGTTTAAAAAAAGTGATTTTATGAAATCACATCCCGGCGGTGTTTTAGGTCAACGCCTTTCCAGCAGGGTTGGTGAAATCATGTTTGAGGCATCAACCGCACCATGTGTTTTGACAGGATCTTCCATGGATCTTGCTATTGAACAAATGGACAAATTTAAACTGGGTGCCGTGATTGTGCTGGATGAGAAAGAAAAGCTTAAAGGGATTATCACAGATGGAGATATCAGACATTGCATAGCCAATCAACAATATGATTTAAGTGCACAATCGGTTGACACGGTCATGACGATAGATCCACGCACATTAACTGCCCAGTCATTTTTATATGAAGCCTTGAATCTTATGGAAAAATATCAGATTACAGTACTTCCCATTGTTGATAAACAAAATAAATTTGATGGACTTTTACATTTACATGATATTCTTGGGAAAGGGTCTTTTCAATTTAATGGAGAAAGTCAATGAAGAATTTTGATTTTAAAACTGATATTCCAACCCTTGGCGAAGCAAAAATAACGTCTCCTCTTAAACACCATACAAAACCGGAAGAACCTGAAAAAAGGTTTGTTTCAGATGAAGCAAGGATAATTGTTGATGTCCAGATGGACCGTCTTATTGCAAATCAAAAACAAATGATCAGTTTTGATCAGGCAGGTCCCAGAGAACACATTTATTTTGATCCAAGCAAACTCAAATGTGCCGTTGTAACTTGTGGGGGACTATGTCCGGGATTGAATGATATCATCCGATCCATTGTATTAGAACTTCACCATATATATAATGTCAAAACCATTTATGGCATCCGGCACGGGCTCCAGGGATTTGTCCCCGATTTTGAACATGATGTGATAGATTTAAACCCGGATACTGTTTCCGGAATCCAGAATACAGGCGGCTCGATTTTAGGGTCTTCAAGGGGTACCCAGGATATCGGTATTATTGTTGACTGTCTTGAAAGAATGACTGTTGGTATTTTGTTCCTGGTGGGTGGCGATGGAACATTAATGGCCTCAAAAAAAATTGCTGACAAAATTGAAAAACGAAATTTAAAAATATCGATTATCGGTATTCCAAAAACCATTGACAATGATATTTATCTGGTATCCCGATCATTTGGATTTGATACGGCAGTAGATGTAGCAACACTAGCCATCAAAGGTGCCCACAATGAAGCGGTTGCCTATCCCAACGGCATTGGATTGATAAAACTGATGGGAAGGCACTCCGGATTCCTGGCTGCTACTGCTGCGCTGGCACAGCAGGATGCAAATTTTGTTCTTATCCCTGAGGTTGATATCTTTTTATATGGTAAAACCGGGTTTTTACAGGCCCTTGAAAATAGAATTGCTCATCGAAAGCACGCAGTGATTATTGTGGCCGAGGGTGCCGGGCAAAATTTATTTGATGATCATGAAAAAAAGTATGATCCTTCAGGGAATGTCGTACTTCAGGATATTGGCCTTTTTCTTAAAGATAAAATTTCACAATGGTTCAAGGCAAAGGATATCCCCATTTCTTTAAAGTATATTGATCCCAGCTATATTATTAGAAGTCTTCCGGCCAACGCGAATGACAGTGTTTTTTGTGGTTTTCTTGGTCGTGATGCAGTCCATGCCGGAATGGCTGGAAAAACAAAATTGCTGGTCAGTTTTTGGAATAATCATTACGTTCATGTCCCCATGGATGCCTCGTCAGGAAAAAGGAAGAATATGGATCCCCAGGGAAGACTCTGGCAGTCCGTACTGGAAGCAACCGGTCAGGATGCTTTTTTCACCGACTGATTTCTATAAATTTACCTTTTTTAATTGTCATGAGAAAAAGTTCTCTGTGGGCTGCACCATTCTTATCAAAAATAGTATTACCGGTTACGCCGGTAAAAATTCGACTATTCTGCAGTGCATCCTTTAACGTTTCCCTTGAATCGATGGATTCATCCATGGCAGTCAAAAAAAGAATGGAAGCCGTATCATATGAAATTGCCTCTAAAAATTTTGGCGCTGTATTAAACAATTCAGTGAATTTACTGGTAAATTCAGCTGTCACTGGATTCTGACTCGTATCAAAAAATCCGTCTGTAATGATGGCATTCTTGTTATACCCCTTTGAGTCCGTTAAAAGGCTTTTATGATGCCACAGGTTTGTTCCTACAAGATACATCTCTTTTGCGTCATTAAAAGCAAGTTGTGGCAGTATTAAATTAATTTTAGAAGGAGAATCAGGAATAAACAAGGCCTGAAAATCAATCACGATTTTTTCTTCTTCCTTATCTTTTTCTGCAATTTTTGATTCTGTATCAAGGTGGTATAAATCCCCAGGTTCACCTTCGTGCAGGTTTACATCGTAATCAGGTCCAATAAATTCAGGTTTTAAAAAATCAGGGACCGGAAAAAACTGACCTGTAAGCTTTTGTATGGGGTCTGCAAAATCTGTTTTGGTACCATCATAGGCTTCCACACCGACAATTTCTCCGTCATACGCATCAACAATATCCCAGAAAAGTTCCATGTATTTTCTGCCGTATTTTTCGTTTGGATAAAGGATGGCCACCTTTTGTATTCCAAGTTCTTTAAACAAATATGCACCCAGTGTCTGAACCTGCATTTCAGGTGTAATAAAGTTTGCAAACAGATAATCACCCTGCAATGGGAAGTCATTTTTTTGTGTTAAAGCAATCATGGGCATTTGAAGTTTTTCTGCCTCAAGGCCAGCCTGATTAACCGTCAATAAGGGCCCGATTATCCCGGCAACTTTTCGTTGATGTAAAAATTTCACACCTTCAATAGCCAAATCCGGATCTGCCTGGGTATCTTTGATAATGAGTTTGAACTCGCGGGAATATTTTTTTGATAACTCCTGTATGGCCAATTGAATCCCGGATAATGCCCTTTGACCAAAAATGGCATATTTTCCCGTCAATGGTAAGAGACATCCAATTGTATCTTTGTTGAAAAGTGATTTTTTTATGACATCAACAAGATCGGCTGCATCAGAATAATATGGATGGTCAGGATATTGGGATAGGAATGTCTCAAGTATTTCCTTGGATTTAACTACATTGCTGTCTGGGGTGCCTTCTATTTCTTTTTCAAGGGCATAATTCAAACCGAGCCAGTAAAGCAATAAAGGTCTTGGAATTTGAATATTTTTTATATCAATAAATTCTTCAATAGTTTTTGTCGGTGTTTTGGAAAGAACTGATTCGATCTGAAGAATAAGTTGTGGTTTTTCTTCTTCAGTCGCTTGAGAAAATGCCTGATTATAAATAAACAGGGCGTCCTGATAATTTCCCTGCAAAGAAAATTTTTGGGCTTCAGCAGACAAAATTTCAACGATTGAAATTTCTGGTTGTTCATCTTCTAATTTTTTCTTATCCTCATCCACCACCCCGTCAGGAGCCTTGCCTTTTTCAATGGGTGGTTTGACAGGAAGCCCGGTACATGCGGACAAGCAAAAGATTGTGATACAAACGATCAGATATTTATACAGTAAAAAACTTGGGGTTTCACACTTCATTTATTTAAATACTTATTTTATATGTTATATTTAATACTACTCAACATTTTTTAAAGCCATAAATTTAAAAAAAGAACTATATGTAAATTTAAAAGTTATGTCAAAAAATCTTTTATCAGTTTTTGAGCCTGATCAAACTGAGTCCGGGTAAGCCAGGTTATCTCTTTATCTTTACGGAACCATGTAAATTGTCGTTTTGCATATCTTCTTGTGTCCCTTTTTAAAAGCCTGACTGCTTCTGCCCATTCTACCTTATTATTAATGAATAAGCCCATATGTTTATACCCAATTGACTGCAGGGGTTTTAATGTTAAAGGATAACCATTTTCAATAAGGGTTGTAACCTCTTTGAGCAACCCCTGTGCAAGCATTATGTCAACCCTTTTATTAATACGTTTATATAATTGTTCCCGGTCCATCTTAAGGCCTATTTTAATATTTTTGTATCTTAACTCATTAAAATTATGTCCTTTCTGGCGGTCAGACATTTTTTTGCCCGTTGTATGGTAGATCTCCAGTGCTCTAATCACCCTGAAAGAATCATTGGGATGTATTTTATTTGCAGCATTCGGATCACATTGGACAAGTTTTTGAAATAGAGCTTTTCCTCCTTTATCTGCAAGTTCCCGGGTTAATTGAGATATGGTTTTCTTGCAGATAGGTTTTGATCGGAACAATCCATGGAGAAGCGCCCTGATGTAGAGGCCTGTACCACCCGCTATGATAGGAATTTTTCCTCGGGCTGTAATATCTTCAATGGCAGTATCTGCTGCTTTAACATAGAGACCCGCATCAAATTCTTCTTTAGGGTCAAGAAAATCAATGAGGTGGTGTCGTGCCTGCTTTAATTCTTCCGGGTCTGGTTTGGCAGTACCAATATTCATGTGCTGGTATATCTGCATTGAATCAGCACCAATGATTTCTCCATTAAACCGTCGGGCAACTGAGATGGCAAAAGTTGTTTTACCAATTCCAGTGGGACCGCAAATAATGATAACTCTTTTCATAAACAATGTTTACATTCGTTCAATAATTGTTGACAAGCCTTGTTTGATAGCTTTATAACTCAATTCGTGTAAATTGAGAATAAAATATTTTATTATTTTATAACAATATGTGGGTTGCGGATTTAGGAGAACTGCTTTATGACTTTTGATCTTTTGTTTTATTCATCACTAATATTATTAGCTGTTGGGATGGTTGTTAAGATCACCCAATGGTTTTCATATAGAATAGGAATTCAAACTCAAAATTCCACTTTTTCCCAAAGATTGGGTTCAAGCTTAAAAGCAATACCCGGCGTTATTTTCAGCCCGAAAATTGGAATTATATTAAAGGTATTCATTCTTGATGTGCTTTTACAGTATAGAATACTTAAAGAAGATATTTTACGATGGGTAATGCATATGTTGATATTCTGGGGATTTATACTGCTGTTCTTTATGCATGCCCTGGAAACCGTGGTATCTGATGCCATTTTGCCCGGATATTTCTCAACGGTTAATCCTTATATGTTCCTGAGGGATTTTTTCGGTTGCATGGTATTGATTGGAATCGCTATTGCCATTTGTCGTCGTCTTTTTTTAAAAGTCCCCAGGTTAAGTACAAATAAGTGCGATGTTTATGCAATCTTCATAGTGACCACCATTATTTTTTCCGGAATTTTTCTAGAGGGCGCAAAAATAATTTCCTATACTGATTTCCAAAACATGGAACAAGATTATTCCGCCCTGGAATATAAAGAAGACATATTTGCTTTAGAGGCCTATTGGGTAAAACATTATGGTCTTGTCTCACCCAATATCAAGGGTGAGATTTCTCAAGAAATCCTGTCGGCCGGAGAAGAACTGCATAATGAAAGCTGTCTTGATTGTCATACAAAACCACAAGCCGCATTTACCGGCTATGCTGTATCCAGAATAATGGAACCTGTTGGCGGACTGCTGGACCGCATGGGCTTTGTTACTTTTTTATATTATTTTCATATCCTTGCCTGCTTTATAGGCCTTGCTCTTTTACCGTTTACTAAAATGCTTCATATTATCACAACACCTGTAAGTTTAATCACGGGTGCAATCATGCAAAGGGATAAGTCCGATCCTTTAAATATTGCCACGCGCCAACTGATTGAACTCGATGCCTGTGTTCATTGTAATACCTGCAGCAAAACATGCTCACAAGCCTCTGCCTGTGATATTAAAAATAATATAAATATTCTGCCTTCTGAGAGGATGCTCTCTTTACGGCAGTATTTTAAAACCAATGATCTTGGTTCCTCACAATTTATGGCAATTCAGGAAGGCATTTATTTATGTTCAAATTGTGACAGGTGCACGGTTGTCTGTCCGGCTGGCATAAACCTTAAGGAACTCTGGTATGACGTACGTGAAGACTTTATTCGATCCGGAGAAATAATCACTCCTTTGGTATTATCTCCCTTTTCCTATAACCGGACCTACAATCAGGATGATTTTAATGCTACGCTTTCTGATATGCCGGCCCGGCATGCCAAAGGTATTATTGCTTCAAAATACAAGAAAAAGGCACGTTCAGAAGAACCACTGTCCCTGACCGATACAGATACAGAATTTAATGCGTCGAAAGATCACTCTCTTGCAGAAGATACATTTTCTTATTGCTTTTCATGTGAAAACTGTACCAATGTCTGTCCGGTGGTTTTAAATTATGAAAAACCGGAAGAGGCTGTTGATCTGCTTCCCCATCAAATAATGAGGTCTCTTGGTCTTGGACTAAAAGATCTTGTTCTAGGATCTAATATGCTGTGGGATTGTGTTACCTGTTATCAGTGCCAGGAACACTGTCCCCAGAATGTTAAAGTAACTGATATTTTATATGAACTTAAAAACGAAGTGGCTAAAGACTGCTTTTATTCTCAAAAAGAGTGATGGCAACTTCAATATACATATAATAGATGAAATTTACTAAAATATTTTCACCATTTTAATAGTATCACAATGGAAAAAAACATGAAAAAATTTGCATTATTTATCGGATGTAACATACCGGCAAAAGTTGAACAATACGAGACTTCCGCACGGGCTGTGCTGAAAAAATTAGATATTGATATCGTTGATATAAAGGCGTTCAATTGTTGTGGTTATCCCTTGAAAAATACAGATCAAACTGCATGGCTGCTCTCTTCAGCCAGAAATATTGCCCTGGCTGAACAAAAGGGATTTGAAATTTTAACCCTTTGCAAATGCTGTTTTGGAAGCCTTAAAAAGGCCAATGCAGTTCTTAATGAGGATAATAATATAAAACTTGAAATCAATAAAATCCTTGAAAAAGAAGGTCTTCAATATCAAGGAAACTCATCGATATCACACTATTTATCCATACTCCATGATGATATTACAATTGAGGATCTCAATAAAAAAACAATCGATCATTATAATGATCTTAACATTGCTACCCATTATGGCTGCCATGCCCTTCGGCCTTCTGAAATTATGAAATTTGATGATCCGGTTTCACCAACACTTTTTGATAACCTTGTAGAAGTTACCGGGGCAAAGAGTATTGAGTGGCCATCCAAACTCGATTGCTGTGGCGCACCTGTTCTTGGAATTAATAATGATTTATCCTATGACCTTACCGAGAAAAAATTATCAAATGCGAAAAAAGCAGGCGCTGATTTTATCTGCGTGGCCTGTCCCTGGTGTTATATGCAGTTTGATAAAATTCAGGGCCAGATAGCTTTAAAAAGAAGTAGTGAATACAATCTTCCTTCAATATTATATACACAGCTTTTAGGCCTCCGTTTGGGAATTGGACAAAAAGAATTGGGAATTCAAATCCCTGGAAATTCGGATAATGAACAGGTAAAACAAGCTTTTTCCAAGCTTTTTGATACCAAAGAAAAAAAAGTAAAGAAGAAAAAGACCAAGAAGAAGACTATAAAGAAAAAAGTTGAAAAAAAAGAGACGCAAACCAGTGAATAATTTTTTTTATAAAAAAATATTAAAGTCAGGTTGTTTATAGGAGTAAAAATGTCACAAAAAAAGATCGGTTCAATAATGGTTGTTGGAGGTGGAATTTCCGGCATGCAGGCAGCACTTGATGCTGCTGATTCCGGATATTATGTCTATCTTGTCGAAAAGTCACCGTCTATTGGCGGGATTATGGCTCAATTGGACAAGACATTTCCTACCAATGATTGTGCCATGTGAATTATTTCACCCAAACTGGTCGAGGTCGGCCGGCATATAAATATTGAACTTCTTACTCTTTCTGAAGTCAAAAGTATTTCTGGTGAAGCAGGTGATTTTAAAGTGGATATTGTGCAGCATCCAAGATACATAGATATGGATAAATGTATTGCCTGTGGGTTGTGCGCTGAAAAGTGCCCTAAAAAAGTGGATGACGAATATGATGAAGCCCTTGGCAAACGAAAAGCGGTTTTTGTAAAATACGCCCAGGCAGTACCGTTAAAATATTCAATCGATGCGGAAAACTGTATTTACCTCACCCGGGGAAAATGTGGAAATTGTAAAAAAGTCTGTCCTACCGGTGCCATTAATTATGAAGATCAGGAAAAAGATATCTCCTTAAACGTAGGTTCGGTTATTATTTCTTCAGGCTGCAAGCCCTATGATCCTGCAGAGCATGATGTTTACGGGTATAAAACATCCAAAAATATTGTGACAAGCCTTGAATTTGAACGAATCCTTTCTTCGGCCGGACCCTATGAAGGGCACCTGGTAAGACCTTCGGATAAAAAAGAACCCCAAAAAATAGCCTGGCTGCAATGTGTGGGATCCAGGGACAACCACCTGGGTTCCAATGGATATTGTTCCTCTGTCTGCTGTACCTATGCGGTAAAAGAAGCCATGCTGGCCAAGGAGCATAGTCATGATCCTTTAGATACGGCTATTTTCTATATGGATATCCGGACCCATGGTAAGGATTATGAACATTTCTATAACAGGGGAAAAGACGAGTCTGGAATACGATTTGTAAAATCGAAAATTACCAATATCGTTCCTGATCCGGATACTGGCCTGCAACTGATTAATTACATTGATGAAACCGGAACCAGACAAAAAGAAGCATTTGATATTGTGGTTTTATCTGTTGGGCTCTGTATTGGAAAAGAAGTTATTGACCTGGCAGATAAAATGGATATCAGTCTTGATCACTATAATTTTGTTACCACCAATAGTTTTGAACCGGTAAAAACATCAAGGCCGGGGATTTTTATCTGCGGTGCGTTTGAGGCACCTAAAGATATTCCATCTTCTGTTATTGAATCCAGTGCCGCCGCCGGCATGGCCGGTATAAATCTCAGGGATGCCAGATGGTCTCTGACAAAAACCAAAGAAATTCCCGAAGAAATTAATATTACAGGTGAACCCCCGAGAATCGGCGTTTTTGTCTGCCGATGCGGAACCAATATTGCCGGAGTGGTTGATGTGCCAGCTGTTGTGCAAATGGCTAAAAAGTTACCCTATGTTGAATATGCAGACGAAAATATGTTTTCCTGCTCCCAGGATACCCAGGATGCCATTACAAATATCATTAAAGAAAAAAAATTAAACCGGGTTGTCATTGCAGCCTGTACTCCTAAAACCCACGAGGGGTTGTTCCAGGAAACATTAACAAATGCAGGTATCAATAAATATCTGTTTGACATGGCCAATATCAGAAACCAGTGTTCGTGGATCCATGCCAAAGAAAAAGACAAAGCCACACAAAAAGCCAAAGATCTGGTCAGGATGACCACGGCCAAGGTGGCGTTGCATGAATCATTAACAGAACCGACTCTTGACATTGATCAGTCCGGACTGGTTATCGGAGGTGGAGTGGCAGGAATTGTAGCTGCAAAAACACTTGCCGATCAGGGATATCATACCCATTTGGTTGAAAAAGAAGACAAGCTTGGCGGACAGGCAAATCATCTGTATCAAACCTGGCAGGGAGAAGATATTCAAACGCATCTTTCTTCAATGATAAAGTCTATTGAAAAAGACAAATTAATTGATATTCATTTAAATACTGAAATAACCGATGTCGATGGATTTGTTGGAAATTTTGAAACCCATGTAAACAAAAACGGGGATAACGAAACCCTTAAGCATGGGATAACCATTATTGCCACTGGTGCATCAGAGTTAACACCTGAAGTGCATCTTTATGGAGAAGATGACCGGGTTGTTACCGGAACTGAACTGGATCGCAAATTTTTAAATAATGACGAAGGCCTTAATTCCATTGGGACGGCTGTATTTATCCAATGTGTGGGGTCAAGGATACCGGAACGACCCTATTGTTCAAAAGTATGCTGTACGCAATCCATCAGAAATGCCTTGAAGTTAAAATCGCTGAATCCTGAAATGAACGTGTTTGTACTCTATCGGGATATGCGCCCCTTTGGATTAAGAGAAGATCTTTATACCGAAGCGCGCACAAAAGGAATACAGTTCATCAAATTTGATTTTGAAAAAGAACTTGAAGTAACAGCAAAAAAAGATCAGTTACAGATACTTTTTTCTGATACTTCCCTTAGAAGAAAAATGGAAATAAAGACAGATCTGGTCGTTCTGGCCGCTTCCATTGTTCCGGAAAAAGAAAATAAACTGGCTGCCATGTATAAAATCTCGCAAAATGCAGATGGTTTTTTCATGGAAGCCCATGCAAAACTCAAACCGGTTGACTGTGCAACAGATGGTGTATTCCTCTGCGGACTTGCCCATGCGCCTAAACCCATAGACGAATCAATATCCCAGGCCCAGGCAGCTGCGACCAGAGCTGTGACACTTCTTGCCAAAAAGACGATGAATATGGATGGGACCGTAGCCCTGGTAAATCAGGAGAAATGCAGTTCATGCGGCGTATGTGTGTCTGTCTGCCCGTTTTCTGCTCCCTCTTTTACCCGGGAAGGACGGTTTGCTGGAAAAGCCGAGATTAATCCGGTTCTCTGTAAAGGATGCGGGCTCTGCGTTGCCTCCTGCAGATCCGGAGCACTTCATCTTAAAGGGTTTGATAACAATCAGATTTTTGCTCAGATTTTTGCTCTAAATGATACTGTTGCTTCAGAGGATGAAATTCAATCTGACAATGAAAATGGTGATACTAAAGTAGAAGAAAAAGATGCAGCCAACGCTGCTGTATAAGGAGATATAATAAATGAGTGATAAAAAAATTAAAATTATCAGCTTTCTGTGTAACTGGTGCAGTTATGGTGCTGCAGATCTTGCCGGTGTCAGCAGGATGCAGTATCCGGCTGACATTCGTGTTGTTCGAATCCCCTGCACAGGAAGAATGAGTGTCAAATTTATTCTATCTGCATTCAGAGAAGGGGCAGATGCTGTGTGGGTGTCTGGCTGACATCCCGGCGAATGTCATTACCTGGATGGTAATTATTATGCCAGAAGAAAATTTGCACTTGCCGGAAACCTTCTTGAACACATGGGGATAGAAAAAGAAAGACTTCATTTCTCCTGGATATCTTCAGCTGAAGCAACCAAATTTGTGGATGTTGTAACAGAAATAACAAAAATTGTTGAAACAGTCGGACCCAATAATAAACTTGTTAAAAAATTATCAGCCTAGGAATTAAGTTACATGGATAGCTATACAACAAAAATCAGGGAACTTTCTGCTGCCCTCTTAGAGGATGAAAAAGTCGACTTCGTCATCGGTTTCAAGCAAGGAACCATACCCATGGCCACAAGTCCTCATATTGCAAGAACCCCTGAACAGGCGCAACAACTCATATGGGACAACAATTGCGGGATTAATCTTGCTAACTATCTTACCAACAGAAAGGAAAAAATTGGTATCATAGCCAAAGGATGTGATTGCAGAAATATTGTTACCCACATCATTGAAAATAAAATCAATCGGGAACAGGTGCATATTATCGGTGTTCCCTGTAAAGGCATGATTGATAAAGCAAAAATAACATTGTTATTTGATGAAGAAATTACATCATACTCAGAAAATAACGAGACCATTACCGTTAAAACGCTTTCTGATGAAAAAAATATTGATAAAAATGAGTTTCTTAAATCAAATTGCATAACCTGTACACACAGAAATCCTGTTATTTATGACGAACTTGCAGCAGATCTTGTGGAAGAACAAGTGATCGAAGACCCGTTTCCTGATGTTCGCAGAATTGAAGAAATGACTGCAGATGAAAAATGGAACCATTTTGAAGATCTTTTAAAGAACTGTATCAGGTGTTATGCCTGCAAAAATGCCTGTCCACTCTGCTATTGTCCGACATGTTTTGTCGATGAATCCTCACCCCAATGGGTGGGTAAAGGCCAGGATACTACGGATGTTAGAACCTTTCATTATTTGAGGGCGTATCACTGTGCCGGACGTTGCACAGATTGTGGTGCATGTGTTGAAGCCTGCCCCATGGATATAAATGTCAGGGACTTTACAAGAAAACTCAATAAAGATTCCTTTGAAATGTTTGGCTGGGAAGCAGGGTTGGACTTAAGTAAGCGTCCACCATTGGATGTATACAGTCCTGATGATCCCGACGATTTTATCAAGTAAAAAAAGGGTAAAAAAAGGTAAACAATGAAATTTATAACAATTGATAAAAAAGACTGGGCCAAAGGTATTGAAAAATCCAGGGAAACCTATCGGCTTTTTGGACCGGTTAAGGATAAAAACGGGTTTCTTATCAAGCGTCTTGAACAGGATATCCTGCCTGACATGGAGTACCACGATTCAATCATGTCTGCAAAATCGATTCTTTTCCCCCAAACTGAAAAAATGCTCTCCACAACCCTTGATGATTCTAAAAAAGACCATCACATCATGAAAAGAGATCAAATTGACACCACACCCAGGGCGATTATTGGTATCAGACCTTATGATGCAAAGGCAATACAACTTGTCAAACTCAATTTTGATACGGATGACTATAGAGATCCTTACTGGTGTGATGCATATGAAGTGACTACGTTTGTAGGCCTGGCCATCAATAAACCCGGCCCATTTGACTTTTCAACTTCTACCGGGACCGGTCCCTTTTGTGAAGAAGGCTTAGATATTTTGCTGGCTGATCTTGATGATCAGTTTTTGGCAAAAGTGCTGACGGAAAAAGGGGAAACTTTTATTTCTGCCTGCGGATTTGATACGATTGGTGATGAAAAAGAAAGCAGTGCTTTATTTGATGTTTTGAGAAAAGAGGCTGAAAAAAATATAGTTTCACATATTGAAACAAACAAGTTAAAAGAAAAAACTATTCTTGAGCTTCATGAAGCCCCTTTCTGGGACGATATTGCTTTTTCCTGTATTAATTGTGGTACTTGTACATACGTGTGTCCGACCTGCTGGTGCTTTGATATTCAGGATGAAGTAAAACAAAAGGATTCTGTCAGGCTTCGGATCTGGGATACCTGCATGTCGTCTTTATTTACCCGTCATGCCACAGGGCATAACCCCAGAGAAACCAAGGTTCAAAGAGTCCGTCAGCGGTTTATGCATAAACTGAAATATTTTTTTGATAAATACGACCAGGGCATCATGTGTGTCGGATGCGGCAGATGCGTTAAAAGCTGCCCGGTCAATATCGACATACGTGAGGTGTGTAACATTATGAACTCTTACGAAAAACAAGATTAGCGAACAAAGGAGGAAAAACATGGAAAACCCCTATCTACCGTATCCGGTTCGCATTGATGATATTGAAATTGCAACGGAAGACAAATCGTTAAAAACATTCAAATTCGTTTTTCTCAATCCGGAAGATGAAGACAAATTTTCATATCATGCCGGACAGTTTGCAGAATTATCCATTCCTGGTGTGGGAGAAATTCCTATTGGAATTGCATCCTCCCCTGTCGAAAAAGGATTTGTCAAGTTTACTGTATTCAAGACCGGTGTTGTTACAGCCCACCTTCATAATATGAAAGTGGGAGATATTATGGGAATCAGGGGACCATTGGGTAATTGGTATCCCTGGGATAAACTTGAGAACAAAAATGTGGTCATCATCGGTGGCGGATTTGCATTTACAACTTTGAGATCATCCATTATTTATATGCTTGACCCCGCCAATCGATCTAAATTTAAAAATATTGATGTGGTCTATGGTGCCAGGTCTCCAGGCATGCTTCTTTACAGAGAGGAACTTTTTGAGTGGGAAAAAAGAGATGACATCAATATGCATATTACGGTTGACGGAACCGATGATCCGGATTGGAAATATCATACAGGATTTGTCCCAACAATTGTTGAACAGAATGCGCCTAAGGCTGATGAAGATACCTATGCCATTATCTGCGGGCCACCGATAATGATTAAATTCACTCAACCATCTCTGACCCAGCTTGGGTATAAGGAGCACCAGATTATCATGTCTCTTGAAAACAGAATGAAATGTGGAATCGGAATGTGCGGCAGATGCAATATAGGTAAGGAACTTGTTTGCAAAGACGGCCCAGTCTTTACTCTTGAACAAATTAACCAAACACCGAAAGAATATTAATTCGGGTTTATTTTATATTGACAAGTAACCATTGCTTAAGATATGTTTAGTTTCCAAATATTGAAGCTAAGGCGGTATGTCTTAAACGAATAGAAAACAACACTTTAATGGAGGTAATTTTAAATGGCAACAGTCGAATTTAACGGAAACGCTTTCGAAATAGATGAAGATGGATTTCTTCTTGATTACAATACATATTCTACCGATTGGGTTGATTATGTAAAAGGTCAGGAAGGAATTGAAGAACTTACCGACGAACATTGGACGCTGGTAAAAGTCCTTCAGGACTACTATGAAAAAAATGGTATTGCACCAATGGTTCGTGTTCTTTCCAAGCTGACCAAATTTAAACTCAAACACATCTATGAGCTTTTTCCTTCAGGACCTGGAAAAGGGGCATGTAAAATGGCTGGTCTTCCAAAACCCACTGGATGTGTATAGTAAAACCAATATTCGATATTTTTGATTAGTTTTTAAAGGCTCTGCATGACAAATGCAGGGCCTTTTATTTTTTCCCAAGGAGTTTTATAAGGTATGTTGGTAATTGATGATAAAAACAGAAGAATTCTTAATCATATTCAAGTTAATTTCCCTATTGATGCCAGACCCTATAAGATTCTTGCCGAAAAACTGGGACTTCATGAAGATGAGTTGATTAAACGGATCAATGAAATGAAGGAAGACATGCTGATCAGGCGTATTGGCGGCAACTTCAGTCCGGACAAACTTGGCTATCATTCAACCCTTTGCGCTGCCAGGGTACCTGAAGATAAAATTGGGCTGTTTACAAAAACAGTTAATGGCTTTTCAGGTGTAACGCACAATTACAAACGGGACCATGAATTCAATATCTGGTTCACATTTATTGCTCCTTCTGTCGAAATTATTAAAAACAGCCTTAAGCAAATACAAAATATTACAGGTGTTAACACCATATTGAACCTGCCGGCAACAAAAGTGTTTAAAATCAGTGCCAATTTTAAATTATGAAACCTGTTAAAGTAGCGCTTGTAGTTCAAAATTGTATTGCCGGTAAATTTGAAAAAAATTTTGAGGTTAGTTGTCAATTTATATCAGCAGCTGCTCAAAAAGGTGCAAAAATTATTGTTTTTCCTGAAATGAACCTGACCGGTTATGTTGCAGGAAAAGATATCATTTCTATTTCAAAATCCCTGGATAAAGAAACGACAGACCCTTTTTCAAACTTAGCCAAAGACTTAAATATAGCTATATTAGTGGGACTTGCGGAAAAAACGCACAAAAAAAATATATATGCATCCCACCTGGTCTTTTACCCTGACGGATCATTTGATGTCTATAGAAAAATTCATACCTCTCCTTTTGAAAAAAAATATTTTACAGCAGGAAATAATATTACGATATTTAAATCACAAGGGCTTAAGTTTGGTGTCCAACTTTGCTATGATGCTCACTTTCCTGAATTGTCACTGGCCATGGCATTAAAGAAAACAGATATAATTTTCATTCCCCATGCATCGCCAAGGGGTAATTCCCAGAAAAAATATAATTCCTGGATGCGTCACTTAAGATCCAGAGCATTTGACAACGGTCTTTATATTGCCGCTTGCAATCAAACCGGAAATAATTCCAAGGGACTTTCATTTCCAGGAATTTGTTTGTTAATTGGTCCGGATGGGAATGTCATTTATAAATCTATCAACAATACAGAAGGATTACATATTATCGATATTGATAAAACAGTGCTGGAACAGGTCAGATCTCATAAAATGACATATTTTTTACCAAACAGACGCAGTGATCTGTTTAAATTTTAAGGTCTCTTAATCTCTTAATCTTTTAATCTTTCTTTCCGGTATTGTATATACGCATCCCTTAAAGCGATATAAGGATCAATTGCCGCTTCCTTAAGTGCTTCATAATCCCCAAGTCGAAACGACATTGCATTTATAGAATCATAGGAATAAACCGCTAAAGATAACTCCCAGGGTTCTAAATAATTGACGGGTCTTAAAAAATAGTCACCCGCACGTCCCACAGCATCCCTGAGTGTCGACGGACCCAATATAGGAAGTACCAGATAAAATCCATTGCCAATGGAATAAGTTCCAAAGGTTAACCCCAGATCTTCATCGGATGTATGAAGGTCAAATTTATTTTGAGCTATCTGACCAAATCCAAGGACTCCAACAAAGGAGTTAATTAAAAATATTTCTATTTCAGTTCCAGCGTCCCTGACTTCCCACTGCAAAAAATTATTAACAAACCTTAGAGGAAAAAGAAGGTTATGGAAAAAATTATTAACGCCTTTTCGTATCGTCGTCGGCATAATAAATTTATATCCTGTAGAAATGGGTTTGATTGCTGCAAAATATAAAAAATCATTAAATGAATACATGGCGTAATTAAAGTAATAGAGGGGGTCAGCAATGGATTGTGGCTCGATGGTATCATCGTAATCTTCAAAAAGATCATCATCCAGTGTATCGTCTTCTAATTCTTCATTTTCCAGTGTAGCATTATCAATCGTGGCTTGGGTGTTCTGTGCAAAAGCTAAAGGATTCAGAATAAAAACAGATATCAAAATACCAAAAATTAAAAAACAATATTTTTTCTCCATTATTAACCGTTTCCTTTTAGATATTAACTATCATTAAACATACAATAAATGCGTTAAACAATTGGCTATTTATCATCTTTGTTAAAGATAAATTTTCTGATAAGAGATTCAATGTCGAGTGAAGACTCTGTAAGGATAATTTCCTCCCCTGGTTCAAGCATTGTATCTGAACCTCCAGCTAGTATATCAATGAATTTTTGACCTATTATACCAGATGTCTTAACCGATGCAATGATATCTTCAGAAAGTTCAATGTGTTGATCAATACTTAATTCTACTTTTGCAAGCATTCGCTCTTTATCGATACTGATGTTTGAAACAGAGCCGATTTCCACCCCTGCCATTTCAATTCTTGCACCTGTTTTAAGTCCGGACACAGAAGTAAAAAAAGCATAGACTGAGTATTGTTTGTCCTTAATAAAATTGATTTCTCCCAGAACCACAAAAAGGTATCCGGTACATATTAATCCAATAATGACAAAAAGTCCTACATAAAATTCAATTTTCCGTTTATTCATAGCGTTCCCTTTTAATGTAGATCTCCAATCTATTTAATTTTAAACATCTTCGCCCCGGATAAACGCATTTAAAGTTTTGCTGTGTGAATCAAGGATATCTTTTTTGGAGCCCTCAAATTTTATAATACCATCATCCAACATGGCAATTCGTTGGGCAATATTAAAAATTTCAGGAATATCGTGAGTCACGATCACAGCAGTAAACCCAAATTGTTCCTGGTATTCCTGTATCATTGAATGTACCTTTTTTTTTCTTACCGGGTCAAGACCGGTTGTGGGTTCATCAAAAAGGACAACTTTCGGATCAGTTACAAGGGCACGGGCTAAAGCAACCCTTTTTCGCATACCACCGGAAAGTTGGGCAGGAAATTTTTCCAGGGTCCCGGTTAGCCCCAATTGTTTGATTCGTGTAATGACTTTCTCTTTTATATGAGTTTTAGAAAACTTTGAGTTCTCAACCAAAGGTAACGCCACATTGTCATATATGTTCATAAAATCGAACAATGCATTGTCCTGAAACATATAGCTCAATTCTTTATGAAAAGATCTACTGGCAGCAACAGAGAGTTGATGGCGTGATTCACCCTTAATCAGTATCTGTCCGGAATCCTGTTCTACAAGACCGATAATATGTTTTAACAGTACGGATTTGCCTGTACCGCTTTTTCCAATGACGGCCATAATTTCGCCTTTAAAAATTGACAAATTGAGACCTTTTAAGACATGATTCGATCCAAAACTTTTCGTAACATCTATAAATTGTATAAAAGGGAGTGTCATATTTTTAAACCAAAAAAAAAGTAATGATATAATCAAAAATAAAAATATAGATACAGGATTGAACAACAGCGTTTGTTGTCGACAAACTAACACCCCTGGCCCCAAATCCACTGGACAAATGAGTATAATATCCACGGTAACAGCAAATAGTTGTAACAATAAAGCCAAAGAAAACTGCTTTATAAACCCCTCCGGTAATATCCGCAATTTCAATACTTTTTATAACAGTATCCATGTAAACATATTGATTGATTCCAAGCATGATAGACCCGGAAATATATCCACCAAAGATACCCACAACGTCAAAAAGTGCAGTGAGTAATGGAAAACTGATAACAGCGGCAATAATTCGTGGCGTAAATAAAAACCTGACGGGATTAATATGCATGGTTTTTAACGCATCAATCTGCTCTGAAATTCGCATGACACCAAGTTCTGCTGCCATGGCTGACCCTGCCCTTGCAGTGACCATAATTGCTGTAAAAACAGGACCTAATTCACGAATCAAAGTTAAAGCAACTGCAGACCCCAGGGCGGCTTCCGACCCAAACTTTACTAGAGAGTAGTATCCTTGAAGGCCTAGAACCATGCCGGTAAAAAATCCAGTCAAAACAATAACAAAAACAGATTTAGATCCAATAAACCATAAATGATCAATAATTTTTTTAAATTGAAAGGGCAAAACAAAAATATTAATGACGCCACTTAAGAAAAAAAGAACAATTCTACCGAGTGATTCCAGCTGTCTTAGGATTATCGCACCAAATTTTTCAATGAGTTGAATTAACATGTTCCATGTATATATCTTCTAAATTATGAAAATTCAAGATTCTTGCAAGTATTACGTTAATTTATTTTGAAAAAATACGTATAATTATGATACAATCAGATTGACACGTACTGAAAAAAATAATACGTATAGAAATGCAAATCCGAATAACCCATCAATTCATAAAAGGGATAGACAGATGGCCCAAAAAATTACATTAAGTGTCCCGGATTTACTCCATGAAAAACTTAAAGAATGGAGGGCTTCTTTCAATTTTTCTAAAATGTTTCAAGAGGCGGTAACAGAGGCAATTCAGAAGAAAGAGGAGTTTCAAAAACGATTTTCAGACGATTTTGATATGTCGGAAATTATCAAACGATTAAAACAGGAAAAATTAATCTGGGAAAAAAAATATTATAAAATTGGTAAAAAAGAAGGCCTTTTATGGGCTAAGACAGTCTGCTATGAAGATCTTTTATACGTATTGCAATTTGATGCTACGTATCAAATAATTTCAGACCCTAAAATGAATCAATATTTTGAACAGATTTATCAATCAACAGATCTTGTAACGTATTCAAACGCAAGTTCCGTTGACCATGAACAAATGTTTATTGAGGGTTGGTTTAAAGGGGTTTTGGAATTCTGGAATCAGGTAAAGGAAAAATTATAATCATGACATTTTCATCTCACATTCTTGGTATTGATGTTGGCTCAGTCTCTATTCACATTGCAGTAGTAAATGACAAAGGCAATCTTGTTCATACAGATACATGTTCTCATCATGGGGAAGTAAAACAATGCCTTTCAAAATTAATGATCAATATGGATATGGCACATATCCATTATATTGCAACCACCGACAGTACCCCTTCTTTGATCAGGGCAAACCAGTCGTATGACGAACAATTAACGATCATACGGGCAGCAAAATATTATCATAAATCATTTGATGCAATTTTGCATATCGGCGGCGAAAAATTTTCATTAAGTCAGTTTGATGAAAACCAAAATTATAAGGGTGCCAGACATAATACCTCCTGTGCTGCGGGAACCGGCAGTTTCCTTGATCAACAGGCCCGTAGATTAAACCTGTTGGGCGGATCACGCGAATTGAGTAAAAAAGCCCTTTTAAATACAAAAAAAATTCCTGACATCGCGACGCGTTGTGCTGTCTTTGCCAAGACAGATCTTATCCATGCCCAACAGGAAGGTTACGACATTGAACAAATCTGTGACGGTCTTTGTTACGGGCTTGCCAAAAATATTTCAAACACTCTTTTTAAATATAAACATGTGGGTGAAAATATTCTTTTCTGCGGTGGCGTCTCTCAAAACAGATCAGTAAAAAACCACCTTGAAAAAATTACCGGGTTTAAATTTATTATTGATTCACACTCAAAGTTTTATTGCGCTACAGGTGCTGCGCTCTGTCTGATGGATGACCTGATAAGCCAAAAAGAAACCCAAAGAAAAATCTATGAGAAAAAATATGTGTCAATAAAAAATTTATTTAGATCATCTAATAAAAAATCTAATCTTTCATACCCAAAACTTGAACTTAAACTTTCTCAATATCCTGATTTTAAATGTTTTTCATCCTATGTTACACAAGGTGTTGAAGTTGATATTTATCAAAACCCCGCCCAAATTGATACGACTCAAGGATATTTAGGACTGGATGTTGGTTCAACAAGCACCAAAACGATTCTCATCAATCAGAACGGGTTACCCATTGCCGGGTTTTATACTAAAACGGCTTCAAGACCGGTAACAGCAGTTCAAAGTGTTTTCAAAGCCTGCGATCATTTCTTTAAAACGTATGGTGTTCAAATAATAATTAAAGGGTGTGGTACTACAGGATCAGGACGAAGACTCAGTGGTAAAATTATTGGTGCGGACATTGAGCCTGATGAAATTACTGCCCATGCGACTGCAGCAGTTAATTTAAACAAAGACGTGGACACTATTATTGAAATAGGAGGACAGGATGCCAAATTTACATTGCTCAAAGATGGTATCGTCACCTCTTCTGCTATGAATACCGTGTGTGCCGCAGGAACTGGAAGTTTTATAGAAGAGCAGGCCATCAAACTTGACTGCCCTTTATCTGAATATTCTAAACGAACTGAAGGAGTTAACTCTCCTGTTGCCAGTGACAGGTGTACTGTCTTTATGGAGAGGGACATCAATTATTATTTTGCTCAAGGGTACCTGAAAAATGAAATTTTAGCCTCGGTTTTACACTCTGTAAGAGACAACTATCTGACAAAAGTAGCCAATATCGGTAAAATCGGCAGCTGCATTCTTTTTCAGGGTGCAACAGCTAAAAACAAAGCTTTAATTGCAGCATTTGAACAAAAATTAAAAAAACCCATCCATGTATCAAAATATTGCCATTTAACAGGGGCGCTTGGTGTGGCCCTGTTATTAAAGGAAAAACAAGTTAAGGTGTCTGATTTTAGAGGATTTGAGTTATGGAAACAAAAAATTCCTGTCCGTCAGGAGACCTGTGAACTCTGTACAAATCACTGCAAGCTGACCCTGGCAGAGATGGGGGGACAAATCCTGGCATACGGATTTTTATGTGGCAGGGATTATCAGACAAATAAAATGATTCCAAAGGCTAACACTTATAATTTGTTAAAAATAAGGCAAAAAGCAGTTACAAAAATAGAACCGCCAATCATTAAACATGATTTTGTTATGGGTATTCCACATGCTCTGCATCTATTTGAAGACACTGATTTCTGGATTCATTTTTTTTCTAAGCTAGGTATCAGAACAAAGACAAGTTTAAAATTGAAAGATCCTGTAAAATCAGGAAAAGGTATTGCTACAGCCGAATTTTGTGCCCCCGTCATGGCTTTGCATGGTCATATTAAGTATTTAATCGATAAAGTAGATTATGTATTTCTACCGTTTTATTTTGAAGAAAATCTAAAGAAAAAAGATAGACGCAGACAGCATTGCTACTATACTCAATTTATGCCATCGGTTATAACCTGTCTTTCGGATTTTGATAAAAAAAAGGTGGTGTCACCGATTATCAAATATCTCTATACTAACTTTCATACTAAACTTGAATTGTATAAATCATTAAAAAAAATATCTTCTGATTTTTTATTTTCATTTTTTGATATCTCCGCTGCATACGACAGTGCTCTGGAATTTAAAAAAACTTGTCAGTTAACTACAAGATCATTATATCAGCAATACAAATCGAACGGCTCCGATATCAATGTTGTCCTTTTAGGACGACCTTACACAGTTTTGACCCCTGCCATGAACAACAATATTCCGCAACTTTTTGAAACCCTTGGTGTAAAAACTTTTTTTCAGGATATGCTTGATCTTGAAAAAGTAGATTTTTCTAAGATTGAACCTTTATTAAAAGAAATTCACTGGAAATATGCCGCACAAATTCTCAAAGCCGCGTATGTAGCAGCAACATCTGATCATCTTTATCCGGTTTACATCAGCTCATTTAAATGTGCACCTGATTCTTTTGGTATCGATTACTTTAAACAGATAATGGAAAGTTTTAACAAACCTTATCTTGTACTGGAACTTGATGAACATGATTCCAGTGTTGGTTATGAGACAAGGGTTGAAGCAGCTGTACGTGCATTTACAAATCATAATAATCAGTCATCAAAAGAAAAAAATCATGACATTTCTCATCTTAATCCAAAATTTTTATCAAAGATAGTCAACGAAACTATTATTTATCCAAACTATGACCCCTATACCGGTGCCCTTATTGTTTCCATACTAAAAAATGAAGGATTTAACGCCCTTTTAACCGAAGAAACCACTGAGACTTTGAAAAAAAGTATCCTGACCAATACAGGGCAATGTATTCCTTTAAATGCAATTGCAGCTGGATTTATTCATACCGTAGAAAAAAACAATCTTGATCCTTCAAATTGTGTTTTATGGTTAAATCATTCGGAAATTGCCTGTAACATAAAAATGTATCCCTATCATATCAAAAAAATACTTGAGAAAAATGGGTGCGGGTTTGAAAAATCTGAAATTTATAAAGGTGAACTCTCTTTATTTGATATTTCTTTTCTAACATCCATCAATGCATATTATGCCTATATGTTCGGTGGACTTTTAAGAAGCATGGGTTGTAAAATCAGACCCTATGAAATTCATAAAGGAGAAACGGATTTAGTGCTTCAAAAAGCCTTGAGAATTTTATGCAATGCTTTTGAAAAATCAGAGCCCAGGGAAGACGCGTTAAAAATTGTACTTGAGATGTTTTTAAAAATTGAAACAAGGACGGAAACCCGGCCTAAAGTCGGAATTTTCGGAGACCTTTACGTGCGGGATAATGCTATTATGAATCAGAATCTGGTTCATTTTATTGAAGATAATGGGGGTGAGGTCATTACAACACCCTATTACAAATATGTTAAAATTATTGCCAGTTCATATTTTAAAAAATGGTTCAAGGAAGGAAAATATTTAAGCCTGATGTCAAATGGTGCTCTTCTTGTTGCCATGCAGACCATGGAAAAAAAATATTATAAATATTTTGAACCCATTTTGAGCAAATCTGCATTTGAAGTAAAGGACTCGTATAAGGATATCCTTCCGGAATACGGCATCCTCCAGGAACATACCGGTGAATCCATGGACAATATTTTAAAAATCCATCACCTGATTAATGAATACCCTGATTTAAAGCTCCTGGTCCAGACCAATCCGGCATTTTGTTGTCCTGGACTTATCACTGAATCAATGGCACAAAAACTTGAAGCAAAAATTAATGTTCCCATAGTGAGTATCACCTATGACGTGTCAGGCGACAATAAGAATAAGGTCATTATTCCTTTTCTTACAGACTCAGAAAGAAAACATTATTCCCACAGTTTGAAGGTTTCGGTCTGACGTTCACCCGGCAGGTAGGGTTTGATATCAGGATGTTTTTTTAAAAATGAATTTTGAAAATCAATTCGTTTGACATTAAACCTGTTGTGAGCATCCACAGCCCTGCGATATTTCAAATAGAATTCATCATAATTTTTAAAGTGCTTTTCACTTTTATATTCTGTAATATTATAAAAATTGATATAGGTATATTTTAACAAATTTTCAAAAGCATCCAGGTATTTTTCAAGGCTTTTATAATGTTGTTTCACATTTCTATTATTATAAAATTTTTGAATATTAAATACCCAGGAAAGATCTTTTTTAATAAAAAAGCTCCTATAGTCAGTAGCATGTCTGACAAGTCGAAGGATCGCTTTTTGGTTTGCACTCATGATATCTCTTGTTTGATCTATAAATTCAATTGTCTTCTTGATTTCATGGATTCTGGACTCAACTTTACTTAAATTTTCCAATTTTATCAACGCATGATCAAGTGTTAAAGTACTGAGCTTTAATTCTTCGGATAACTGGATCATTTGTCTTGTTACAAGTGGTAAATGTGAATATTTATTTTTTTCCATGTAATTTGAATATAAATACAACTCGATGCCACCGACGGCTGAAAATGTGGCTAAAAAAATCAGAAAGATGATAATACCCGATTCTTTACGGGATTTAAAAATAAAATAAGGTGCTGTAACCGGGGAAAGCAAAACAACGAGAGCCCACCACATGGGGTGTTTTCTATGATAACATTCATAAAGCATCAAAGAGGAAAGAACTGCAACAAAAACAAAGTATATATAGTACAATGTTATTCACCTTTAAAGGTTTTTATAGTATATTTTTTACCGTCACTTGATATGAAAATCGCTCCATTTTCATCCGTTCGAAAGAGGCTTACTCCTCTTTTCTTATATCTTGTTAATACCTTATAATGCGGAAAGCCATATCGATTGTGCCAGCCACAGGATATTATTACACTCTTGGGTTGTACTTTATCAAGGAAAACTTTAGTACTGGAAGTAGAACTTCCGTGATGCGGTGATAAGAGTATATCTGAATGAAGATTCAGGTTATTTTTAGAACTTAAACTTTTTTCACGATGGTTTAAAATATCTCCGGGAAACAGCATTGAAAAATCATTGTATATCAGCTTGAAAACAAGCGAATTATTATTGAAATCGTTTAAAAAAAATTCTTTAGAAGATGTGTAGAACAAAAGCATAGTTTTGCCAAGAGCTAAGTATTCTCCCTCTTTTAAAGGATTCATTATTCTTATTTTACGACTTTTACTTGTATTCATCAGTGCCATATAATTTTTTGAATTTTTTTTATCATTATTTTTAATTAAAGTGTGAACCTTAAAGTTTTTCAGGATAAAAATCAGACCATTTAAATGATCAGATTCCGGATGAGTTAAAATAACGTAATCCAAATGACGTATTCCTTTTTGCCATAAAAAAGGGGCAACAATAAATCTTCCTGTGTCAAATAAGGCATTATTGGAAAAACCACCGCCATCCACTAAAATATTTTTATCTTCAGGCGTTTGGATAAAGGCACTGTTGCCCTGCCCTACATCAAGAACGGTGATGGTTAAATTTGGTTTTGATAATTTGTCAAATCTATCGTTGGTGAAATTGTACACCATTAATATAAAGCTGAAAGCTAATAGCAGTACCGTGACTCTCTTTTTTCTTTTCAAAAGAAAAAAAATTGAAAGAAAAACCAGATAAATAATTGTTATTTCAGTCCATTGCAGCGTAACAACCCTTGACCATGAATAGGGGATGGAAATAAGAAACTTGGAAAAAGTAATTAAAAATGAAATGAGCTGGCTGCATACTGTGATAATAAAATTTGAAAATAAAGGAAAATATGGGAAACAAGCCAGTGAGATAAGCCCTGCCGGCAGCACAATAAATCCTATGACCGGAATTGCAATTAAATTTGATATGAGTGCAATTGCAGATACAATATTAAAATAATGGGCAGTTAACGGTAGTGTTCCCAGGCTGGCAAAAAAAGTTACAAACATCATTAACACTGTTTTTGAAAATAAATTTTTCTTGTATATAAAGAAAAGTCTGTCTAACAGAGAGACACCGTAGACGATGAAAATAACAGCAGCAAATGACAATTGAAATGATATGGAAAAAAGTGCTGCTGAATCGATGATTAATATAAGAATTCCAGCGACTGAGAGGCTTGAAAGAATATCTTTTTCTTTTTCAGAAATAAAGGAAAACAGCAGCACAATAATCATTATGAGTGCTCGTTGAGTAGACGGGGAAAATCCTGAAAAAACAGCGTATAAAATTAGCGGGATAACAGATAAAACTCCTGCGATTTTTTTGGAACGCCCGGCAATTAATAAGACGGGTATATAAGATAACAATCCGTAAAAGAAATAAAAAAAAAGAATACTGACAATAGAAAGATGGAGGCCGGAAATAGCTAAAAGATGGCTTATCCCGGATTTTGAAAACAGATCCCGCATGTCTTGTGAAATGATTTCTTTTTTTCCGGTAATCAAAGACGCCATAATTTTTCTGGTTTCTGTATGTTCTTTCATTATAAAGCGATAATAATTTGTCCTGACCCTTTCTACTTTTCGGAGCAGTTGTGAAAGAAAACCAATTTGATCGGCCCGGGTAAGAATCTTGATTTTTTTGGGATCAGCATAAGCGGTTCCATATATATTTTTTAATTTTAGAAATCTTTTATAATCAAATGCACCGGGATTCATAAAATTGCGAATAGATTTAATCGATGATCTAAACGAGATAATCTCACCGAACCTGATACGATTATCAATTTGGAGTGTCTTTTCAGAGAATCCATATATGTTTAGGATAATTTTGCCGGTCACTTTTGTTTTTAAACCGTCTTTAGTCTCTATGGCCTGACAAAGAAACGTTCGTTTTGATTTTTTTTCATAATGTCTGGCAAATGAAACAACTCGACCGGTAATGATGACTTTTTTAGAATCTAAAAAATTGGAAATATGGTGAGATGGCAGTTCCGGGTGTAGTTTAAATTGAATAGAAAGAAAGCCAAAGCAGAAAATCAATCCAGAGATAACAAAATAAATGAGTGTCTTATTAAAAAAAAAAGCCAGGCAGAACAGGAAAAATAAGAAAAAGATAACTAAAAAAACAAGCGTTTTATTATCAGGGAAAGCATTTCCCGCTATAATGCCCGCCATTAATAAAAGGAAAAGATAAAACGATGGGGGTTTGAAAGGTTTGAAAAATGCAATCACATTATCTCACCTTGTTTATTTTAGTGTCAGGTTATGCGTTCTATGTCAGCACCCAGTAATGAAAATTTTTTTTCAATGGATTCATATCCCCGATCCATATGATATACT
>Ga0164318_10000282_pt1 | contig 36124 bp, 36 predicted proteins | sample GuaBasSedimGuay9_FD_113734 | JGI IMG/M metagenome (GOLD analysis project Ga0164318, IMG submission 113734) | Subseafloor sediment microbial communities from Guaymas Basin, Gulf of California, Mexico - Guay9, Core 4571-4, 0-3 cm | ecosystem: Environmental > Aquatic > Marine > Hydrothermal vents...
ATTGGGCCTTCGGGCTGTGGTAAATCCACACTTATAAAGTCAATAAACAGAATGCTGGATATAATACCTGAAGCGGAAGTAAGTGGCAGAATTTTATTGGATGGTGAGAATATCTATGATATGGATGAGATGCTTTTGAGAAAAAGAATAGGAATGGTATTTCAGATGCCCAACCCCTTCCCTAAATCTATATTTGAGAATGTTGCTTATGGATTAAAGATTCATAAGATGTTTAAGAATAAAGAAGAGCTCTATTTTAAAGTTGAGAAGGCATTAAAACAGGCTGCTTTATGGGATGAGGTTAAAGATAATCTTGATAGATTTGCTTTAGATTTATCTGGAGGCCAGCAACAAAGATTATGTATTGCTCGCTGTATAGCTCTTGAGCCTGAGGTTATATTATTTGATGAACCATGTTCTGCTTTAGACCCTATTGCTACAGTAAAGATTGAGGAATTGATTGAGGATTTAAAGAAGAATTATACAATAGTAATCGTTACTCACAATATGCAGCAGGCAGCAAGAATTTCTGATTATACTGCTTTTTTATACTTGGGAAATTTAGTTGAATTTGGCCCTACACAGAAGATATTTACCACCCCTCAAAATAAGATGACCGAGCACTATTTGACAGGTAAATTTGGATAAAAAGGAGAAAGATATGTTAGAAGAAAAATTGAATGAATTAAAGAAAAAATTAGTTGAAGAAGCAGGTTTGGCTGAAGGTATGGTTAAAAAGTCAATTGAAGGGCTTATTGAAAAAAGGGAAGAAATTTTAGAAAAGGTAGTCAAAGAATATGAACCTAAGATGAATGAACTGGAAATAGAATTAGATGAATTATGCACAAATTTGATTGCCTTATATCAGCCAGAGGCAGGTAATTTAAGAACCATTCTTATGATTTTAAAGATGAATAATGATTTAGAAAGGATTGGAGATTTAGCAGTGAATATATCAGAAAGTGCTTTATATTTAGTAGAAAGACCACCTGTTAAGCCTTTAATTGATATTCCCCGAATGGCACAAGAGTCTATAAGTATGTTAAAGAATGCAGTAAATTCTTTTATAAATAAAGATACAAAACTGGCAAAATCTGTATGTGAAAAAGATACAATAGTTGACAATTTAAAAGACCAAATTTTAAGAGAATTAATTACCTACATGAGTTCCGATGCTTCTACAATTGAGCGTTCACTCCATTTAATAAGAATCTCCCGTTCCTTAGAACGGATAGCCGATTTATCCACAAATATCTGTGAAGATGTAATATTCATAACAGAAGGCAAAGTTATAAAACATCATAAAGATGAAAACTAGGGTGGTGGGTAGGGTAAATAACAATTATTGATTCTTCGGCTTTTAAATTGTATAATTCTTCTTGGCAAAGGTTCTAACATAGGTGTTGAGATTTGGAGCCAGATTTAATCCTTCAGTGAACTATTTACCTATAATTCTACCTAATACAACTCATGGTTGCAAGAAAAAGAATCTCTGAGATTCGGTGGGCTAACCCCCTATTTTCAGACAACCCCTTTTTTAATTAGACAATATTTTTTCATACCAGCGCCAGTTTGCTTTCTTTAACACATCTACTTTCTAACTCCTCCCCAAACTCAACTCCTGTTTATATCCTATAGAGGAGTGGATTCTTAAGATGTTTTATATGGATACTTTCATGGGTTACTTTATATTTCTCTAACAATTCTTTAAATCTATAGCTTCTAAATTCAGGGCTGTTATCTGTGCGAATAATAAGACTAAGGGGGGCTTTTTCTTTTAAAAGTTTTTCTATCTGGGGAACAATTACTGAAGAAGGAAGAGAATATTCACTAATCTGAAGAAGAAGCCTTTTAGTAAAACAATCTATGAGATTTCCACCCAAGGTGGATCCGCCTCTGGCGGATAGTACATCCTGGGGTCAATCTGATATTTCCTGCACACTTCTACTATCTTTGCTCCTTCCTCTGCTTCTTGTAATACTTTTAACTTATCCTCTGGCTTCCATATCCTTTTTTCCGAAGGATCCAACTTTGTTGGAAAACTCATCCTTTTACCCCCCTTATTCTTCCTTAAAAAGTTTGTCTTTTATTATACCATAGTTTGTCCAAAGATTTAGGGGGTTAGGAGATAACTTCATTGGTAGCATCATCAATAGTAGCAATAAGCCACCAGGGTTTATTAACAAAGGCTAGCCACTTATGTTGGGAACCATCCATCTGAATAAGCATACCTGCTTTAGGCATCCTTCTTCTTCTGCGGTAAACTTTCTTTTTCTTCTTGGACTTATGAAGGCTACATTCAATAAGAATCTGTCTTATTTTCTCATAAGATAGCTTAATTTTGTGATTTTCTTCTAATTTGTCTTTTCTGCCTGAGGCAGATCTGCCTTTGGCAGAAAAGTGCATTATATTGAAATCATAATAGATACTTTTGTATAATTTAGCTATCTGTTCTTTGAAATTAGTGGGTATCTTGCGTGGTGAGGGTACCTTCGGCCGGAGCAAGCCCTTAAAACCACATTTAAGTAACCTTTGCTTAAGCCGGGATATATGGACTTGGCTATAGCCTAAAAGAGAGGCTGCTTCGTACCCCTTTATCTGCTTATCTACTAATTGTTTCAAAACTTCATATTTTTTAATATCTTTTATACTAACAACGTATCCCATAGGGCAACCACCTCCTATTTTTTAGGGTAAATTATACCCTTTTGGTGGTTGCCTTTTATATCCAATTTCTCCCTGAAGGTGGATTCGCCCTTGGCGAAAACATTTTGTTTTAGTAATTATTTTTAACATTTTTTATTGCAACAACATCCTTGAAAAAGTGCTTGACAAAAGCCTATCTTTAACCTAAACTAAGAGCAACCTTTAATCTGGTCCAGTGAGGCCAGAAAGGAATTATGATGAACTTAAACCAATTTATTAGCCAGAAATACCCACCTAAAAAGGTGGGATTTTTTTTGTCTAGTTATGGCTTACAGAGAAAAATCTAAGATATTAGGAGAAAAAGAAATAGAGAAGATAATCAAAAGACTTACTCACCAGATTTTAGAGAAGAATCTTTGTTTAGAGGAAGTTTGTCTGGTAGGAATTCAGAGAAGAGGGGTTTTTTTAGCCGAAAGGATAAAAAGGTTAATCTCAGAGATAGAAGGCAAAGTTCTTCCCTTAGGGGTAATTGACATAACTTTGTATAGAGATGACCTTACAGCTATCGGTCCTGCTCCCCAGGTTGGGAAAACCGAGATTAATTTTGACATAAATAACAAAATAGTAATCTTAGTAGACGATGTTTTATTTACTGGAAGAACTGTAAGGTGTGCCTTAGATGAGGTAATAGATTTTGGCCGACCCAAGAGGATTGAGTTAGTAGTCTTAATTGACAGGGGCCACCGCGAACTTCCCATAAGAGCAGACTTTGTAGGAAAAAATATCCCCACTTCTAGTTCAGAGATAGTAGAGGTAAGGCTTAAAGAATTAGATGGTAAAGACGAAGTAGTGATATTAGAGAAAGACGCTTAAGATGGGAGAGTGGCAAAGAAAACACCTTTTAGGCCTCAAAGATTTAAGCCGGGAAGAAATAGAAGTTATTTTAAATTCAGCCCAGGCTTTTAAGGAAGTTTCAGAAAGAGAGGTTAAAAAAGTTCCTGCCTTAAGAGGGAAAACCGTAGTTAACCTCTTTTTTGAACCTTCCACCCGCACTAAGACTTCTTTTGAGTTAGCCGCCAAAAGACTCAGTGCTGATGTAGTAAATTTTTCTTCTTCGGGAAGTAGCCTTTTTAAAGGAGAGACTATTTTAGACACCCTTAAAAATATTGAGGCTTACTCTGTGGACATCTTTGTGCTCAGGCACAGTGTTTCAGGAGTAGCTTTTTACCTTTCTCAGAGGACGACTTCCTCAGTAGTAAATGCTGGCGATGGCCAAAACGAACACCCCACCCAAGCCCTCTTAGATATGTTTACGGTAAGAGAAAAATTAGGCAGTTTAGAGAATTTAAAGGTGGCTATAATCGGAGATATTTATCATTCCCGGGTGGCTCGTTCTAATATCTGGGGTTTTAGTAAGTTTTCTTCCTCAGTCTATGTTTGTGCCCCCAAGACCCTTATTCCTAAATACTTTGATAATTTACCCTGTAAAATCACCTATTCTTTAAAAACTGCTTTAAGTCAGGCTCAAGTAGTGATTATGCTCAGAATTCAAAAGGAGAGAATGAAAGAGAGGTTTTTTTCTTCACAAAGAGAGTATGTGAAGTACTATTCTTTGAATGAGGAAAATTTAAAATTTTTGCCTCCCGAAGCTTTAGTTTTACATCCTGGCCCAGTAAACTGGGACATTGAAATAGCCTCTTCTTTAAAAGAGAAGGTCTCTAATTTAATCTTAGAACAGGTAAGTAATGGTTTAGCAGTAAGAATGGCTGTGCTTTATCTTTTAGCTGAAAAAAGAAGTTATGAAGTTATTGATTAAACAGGGAGTAATTGTTAATCCCGATTTTAAAAAGAGGGCTGATATTTTAATCGAGAATTCACAAATATCCCGGATAGAAGAGAATATTTCTGAACAGGGGGCAGATAAGATAATTTCGGCTGAGGGAAAATTTATCTTCCCTGGTTTTATTGATTTACATACTCATTTAAGGACGCCGGGCAGAGAAGACGAAGAAGATTTACTTTCGGGAAGCCTTTCAGCCACTAAAGGAGGTTTTACTACTCTTTTATCTATGCCTAATACTATCCCTCCTATTGATAATTATGAGATAGCCCTAAGGATAAGAAAAGAAGCTGAAAAAATCGGTTTAGTAGATATATATCCTGTAGGAGCTATTACCAAAAACAGGGAGGGAAAAGAAATTTCGGAATTTGGGTTTTTAGCTGAGGCGGGGTGTTTAGCTGTAAGTGATGATGGCTTTCCCCTTAAGGAGACTTCTCTTCTGAGGAGGGCTTTAGAGTATGCAGAAAACTTTAATCTCTTGGTAATTTCTCACTGTGAAGATTTGTCTTTATCTAAAGGAGGATTAATCCGGGAATCTCCCCTTTCTGCAGAGTGGGGTATTCCTTCAGTGCCGGAGATTTCTGAAACTGTAGATTTAGTCCGGCAGATAGAAGTGGCAAGATATTTAAACTCTCGAGTCCATTTTGCTCATATAAGCAGTAAGCGTTCGGCTGAACTTATAAAGAGGGCAAAAGAAGAAGGAATAAATATTACAGCTGAGACTTGTCCACATTATTTTACCTTCAGTTTAAAGGAGATAGAAGAGAGTGGCTTTTCTCCTTTATATAAGGTAAATCCACCTTTAGGAAGAGAAGAAGATAAATTAGCCTTAAAGGAAGCCTTAAAAGAAGGGGTAATTGATGTAATAGCTACTGACCACGCTCCCCACACTTATTTAGAAAAAGAGGTAGATTTTAAATCAGCAGAATTTGGGATGATTGGCTTAGAATTTGCTTTGCCTTTGAGTCTGGGTTTAGTAAGAGAAGGTTTTCTGAGCTTAGAAGATTTAACCTGCAGGCTTTCTTATCGGCCAGCACAAATTTTGAACTTAAAAGACAGAGGTTATATTAAAGAAGGTTTGCGGGCAGACTTAACTATAGTGGATACAGAAAGAGAGCAGTTAATAACTAAGGAGAATATTTTTTCTAAATCCAAAAACACTCCTCTCTTAGGTAAAGTCTTAAAAGGAGAGGTTGTTTATACTATATATAAAGGTAAGATAGTTTACTCATCTTCAAGATGAGGTTTATTCTTACTAAAGAGCTGGGAAGACTTTCTCGCTGGTTGAGAATTTTGGGGTTTGATACGGTCTATTTTAAAGAAGAGAATTATTCTAAACTGCTTCTCTTAGCTTTAAGGGAAGAAAGAATAATTATTACTCGCAATAAGACTTTAGCTGAGAGAGTAGCTGCCAAAGCAGTATATTTAAAGGAAGAGAATTTACCAGAGCAGCTAAAAAAAGTTATTAAGAGGCTTAATTTAAAGATAGAAGAAAATAAGATGTTTTCCCGCTGTGTTATCTGTAATAAAAGTTTAGAGGAGATAGAAAAAGAGAAGGTAAAAGAGAGAGTTCCTGAATATGTTTACAAGACTCAAGAGGATTTTATGGAATGTCCTCAATGTAAAAGGGTTTACTGGCCGGGTTCTCACTGGCAGAATATAAGAGAAGCTTTAAATAAAGCCGGGGTTAAATGAAGTTTGTAGCTGATTTACACATTCATTCTAAATATTCTCGGGCAACCTCTCGGGATATGGAGGTGCCTAAATTAGCCCAGTGGGCCAAACTTAAAGGGATAACTCTTTTAGGTACCGGAGACTTTACCCACCATCTTTGGCTGGAGGAGTTAAAAAGGTATCTGACTCCTTTAGAAGATAAAGGTTTATTTATTTATGAGGGAGTCTACTTTGTATTATCAGGAGAAATATCCAGCATTTTTTCTCAGAAGGGGAGAGTTTACCGGGTTCATAACTTAGTATTAAGTCCTTCTTTTTCTATAATTGAAGAGATAAATAAACTTCTTTCTTTCTACGGAAATTTAGCTTCTGATGGACGGCCAATCTTAGGGATAAGTTGTGAGAAGTTAGCAGAAGAGTTATTTAAAATATCTGAGGATATTATGCTGATACCTGCTCATATCTGGACTCCTTGGTTTTCTGTTTTTGGCTCAAATTCGGGATTTAATTCTTTAGAGGAGGCATTTGGGAAGTATATAGACAAGATTACTGCTCTCGAGACGGGTTTGTCGAGCGACCCTAGTATGAACTGGAGATTATCTAAATTAGATAAATTTTCTTTAGTCTCTAATTCTGATTCTCACTCTCCTTCCCGGATTGGCCGGGAAGCTAATGTCTTTGATTGCGAGTTAAATTACTGGGAGATTAAAAAAGTTTTAGAAACAAAAGATAGAAAAAAGTTTTTATATACTATAGAATTCTTCCCGGAAGAAGGTAAATATCATTATGATGGCCACAGAAATTGTGGGGTAAGATTTCACCCTAAAGAAACTAAGATTCATAAAGGTGTTTGTCCTAAGTGTGGTAAACCTCTAACCCGGGGAGTACTCAATAGAGTAGAAGAGTTAGCTGACAGAGAAAAAGGGTTTGTCCCCCCATCAGCTATTCCTTATAAAAGCTTCGTTCCTTTAGACGAGATTATTGCTGAGGCTAAAGGGTTAAGAAAAGGAGCGAAAGAAGTAGAAAGAACCTACTTAGAGCTGGTAAATAGTTTTGGTTCAGAATTTAATATCTTAGTGGAATTAGCTGAAGAAGAATTGTTTTCTAAGCTCCCCCCAAAGATTGCTGAAGGGGTTAAAAGAGTAAGAAGGGGGAGTTTAAACATTTTGCCGGGGTTTGACGGTGAGTATGGCCAGATAAAAATATTTGGCCAAGAAGAGGAAAGAGACCAGCTCACCCTATTTTGAAAGGAGAAGTTATGAAAGTAGCTTTAATATTTTATTCTTTTTCTGGTAATACCCAAAAAGTTTTTGAATATTTAAAAGAGATTCTTTTATCTAAGGGTTGTAGTGTAGAATTTTTACAATTAAAACCAGAAAATGAACCTAAGAATTTTTTTAAACAGGGCTTTTCTGCTTTTACTAAGAAGAAGCCTAAACTGGCAGGAGAGGTTTTTTATGACCTGAAAGATTTTGATTATATAATCTTAGGAACCCCTCTCTGGGCTTTTACTCTTTCTCCAGCTTTAAGGAGTTATTTAGAAAAGGCTAAAAATCTTGAAAATAAAAGAGTAAGTTTTCTTTTTACCTATGGTTCAGGAGCAGGATTAAATAAAGCTATCCGGGAATTAAAGAGTATTTTAGAAGAAAAATCTGCCCAGGTAGAAAGTTTTGCCAGCTTAGAAGGCAAAAAGGTTAAAGAGAGAAGTTATTTAGAGGAAAAGTTAAAAAATTTTTGCGCCTGTAGCTCAAGTGGATAGAGCACAGGCCTCCGGAGCCTGGTGTGGCAGTTCGACTCTGCCCAGGCGCATAAGTAAGTAAGCCTTATGAACATTGGAGTAATTGGAGGATATAAGTGTTCTAAGAAGAACTATCAACTTGCCTATAATTTAGGCCGGCTTATAGCTAAAGAGGGCTGGGTGATAATCTGTGGCGGAGGTTCAGGGATAATGGAGGCTGTTTGTAAGGGAGCGAAAGAAGAAGGAGGCCTAACTTGTGGAATATTGCCCAGTTATACTGGAACAGAAGCCAACCCTTATTTAGATATAAAGCTTCCTACGGGTTTAGGGTATGCCCGCAATATTTTAATAGTAAGGGCTTCAGATGTTTTGATAGCTGTGGATGGTAAATACGGGACTTTATCGGAAATTGCCTTTGCTTTAAATGAGGGCAAACCTGTGTTAGGTATAAATACCTGGCCGATAAAAGGGATAAAGAAAGTTAAGTCTCCTCAGCAAGCTATAGAGAAGGTTAAAAAGTTAATATAGTTGGCTATGAAGAAGGCTTGTTTGCTATTAGAAGATGGTTTTTATCAGGAAGGTTTATCTTTGGGGGCTGAAGGCGAAACTATTGGCGAAGTAGTTTTTAATACTTCTCTGACTGGTTATCAGGAGATTTTAACTGACCCTTCTTATAAGGGCCAGATAGTCTGTATGACTTATCCTTTAATAGGAAACTACGGGATAAATTCTCAGGATGTAGAATCTTCTCAACTTCAGGTTGAGGGGTTTATTATAAAAGAAAAGAGTAAGATTTACTCTAACTGGCAGGCAGAAAAATCTTTAGAAGAATATTTAAAAGAAAATAATATTGTAGGCATTGAAGGTGTAGATACCCGGGCAATAACTAAACACTTAAGAGTAAAAGGTTCTATGAGAGGAATAATTTCTACAACTGATTTTAACTTAGAGAGTTTGAAAGAAAAGTTGGAAAAATCCCCCTCGATAGTAGGCAGAGACCTGGTAAAGGAAGTTTTTAATAGTCAGGTTTACGAATGGGAGCAACCCTTAATCTCTGAGTTTAATCCCCTAATTTCTCCTCAGGGCAAAGCCGTAGTTATAGATTGTGGGGTTAAATTTAGTATATTGAGAAATCTTAAAGTTTATTTTGAGAAAGTAATAGTTACTCCTCCGGTAATTTCCTTGGAAAAGATTTTAGAATTCCAGCCTCAGGGGATTTTATTCTCTAACGGCCCCGGAGACCCTGAACCAGTAAGTTATGCCATAGATTTAGCTAAAAAGATAATTGCTAATTTAGAGAAAGAGAAATTAAATTTAGGAGTTATGGGGATATGTTTAGGCCATCAGATTCTTGGTTTAGCTTTAGGGGCTAAGACTTATAAGTTAAAATTTGGCCATCACGGAGGAAACCACCCGGTAAAGGATTTAAGAACCGGTAAAATTGACATAACTTCTCAGAACCATAATTTCTGTGTAGATAGTCAGAGCCTTCCTGAGGATATAGAGATAACCCATATTAATCTCTATGATAATACTCCTGAGGGTATGGCTCATAAGAAGCTTCCTTTATTCAGTGTTCAATTTCATCCTGAGGCTGGTCCCGGTCCTTTTGATGCTCGCTATATATTTGGCAGGTTTAAAGAGATATGCCTAAGAGAGAAGACATAGAAAAAATTCTTATAATTGGTTCAGGTCCAATCATAATTTCTCAGGCTTGCGAATTTGACTATTCAGGCACTCAAGCCTGTAAAGCCCTTAAATCTGAAGGTTATAAAGTCGTACTTCTTAATTCTAATCCTGCTACTATTATGACTGACCCTGAATTTGCTGACTCCACTTACATAGAGCCTATTACTGTAGAGGTCTTAGAAAAGATTATCCAGCAGGAAAAACCTCAGGCTTGCCTTCCTACTTTAGGGGGTCAGACTGCTTTAAACGTGGCTTTTTCTGCTAGCAAAAAAGGTATATTTAAAAAATATAATGTAGAGCTTATTGGAGCAAATGAGGAGGCTATTGCTAAAGCTGAGGATAGAAAGCTTTTCAAACAAGCTATGGAGTCAGCAGGGATAGGTTTGCCTAAGTCGAAAGTGGTTTATTCCTTAGAAGAAGCAAAGTCCGCTTTAAAAGACATAGGCCTTCCTTGTGTGATTAGGCCTGCTTTTACTCTGGGAGGCACCGGCGGAGGTATAGCTTTTAACGAAGAAGAGTTTGAGCAGATTGTGGAGTTAGGGCTTAAGCTGAGTTTGATTAAAGAGGTCTTGATTGAGGAAGCAGTCTTGGGCTGGAAAGAATACGAATTAGAAGTTATGCGGGATAAAAACGACAATGTAGTAATTATCTGTTCTATAGAAAATTTTGACCCTATGGGTATCCATACCGGAGATTCAATTACTGTGGCTCCTGCTCAGACTTTGACTGACCAAGAGTATCAAATGATGCGGACGTTAGCTATTAAAGCCATAAGAGCAATTGGAGTTGAGACCGGAGGCTCTAATATTCAGTTTGCGGTTAATCCTTCTGATGGGAGAATAGTTATAATTGAGATGAACCCCCGGGTTTCTCGGAGTTCAGCCTTAGCTTCTAAAGCTACAGGTTTCCCTATTGCCAAGATTGCTGCCAAGTTAGCAGTAGGTTATAGTTTAGAAGAGATTCCCAATGACATTACTAAAGAAACTCCTGCTTCTTTTGAGCCGACTATAGATTATTGCGTAGTGAAAGTTCCTCGTTGGGCTTTTGAGAAGTTTCCTGGGGCTGAGCCCGTATTAACTACTTCTATGAAGTCAGTAGGCGAAGTTATGGCTATTGGCCGAACTTTTAAAGAAGCTCTCCAAAAGGCTTTAAGAGGCTTGGAGATAGGTAAGAATGGTTTAGAATCAGTTATTGACGAGAGAAGGTATAAAGTCCAGCCTCAAGAAGTAGAGGCAGAAGTGAAAGCCAAACTCCTTACCCCCAATCCTCAAAGAATCTTTTATATTGGCGATGCTTTTAGGTTGGGTTTTTCAGTAGAAGAGGTTTATCAACTTACTAAGATAGATAGGTGGTTTTTAAGTAATATAAAAGAGATAATTGACTTTGAGAGTTCTCTTAAACTCTATCGGGGTTTAGACCCCCGCACTTTAAGGAAAGCTAAGGAGTTAGGCTTTTCTGATATCCAGATTGCCAGGATATTAAATATAAATCCTGCTAAGATTTCTTCTTTTCGGGAAAAACACTCAATTTCCCCGGTCTATAAATTTGTAGATACCTGTGCCGGAGAATTTCAGGCTTATACTCCTTATTATTATTCTACTTATGAATATGAAGAAGAAGTTTTCTCCAACAGAAAGAAGAAAGTAATTATTTTAGGTGGAGGCCCTAACCGGATTGGCCAGGGTATTGAATTTGACTATTGCTGTGTTCACGCTTCTTTTGCCTTAGAAGAAGAAGGTTTACTTTCAATTATGGTAAATTGTAATCCTGAGACAGTTTCTACTGATTACGATACTTCGGACAGGCTCTATTTTGAACCGATAACCTTAGAGGATGTCTTAAATATTATAAGAAAGGAAAATCCTTTAGGAGTAATCCTTCAATTTGGAGGCCAAACCCCTCTTAACTTAGCTTTGGGCTTAGAGAAAGCCGGAGTAAAGATTTTAGGCACCCAGGCTTCTTCCATTGACTTAGCTGAAGACAGAGAAAAGTTTAAAAAACTTCTTCATAGGTTAGGACTTAAACAGGCTCCCTCAGGCATAGCTTATTCTTTCTATGAGGCCAAGAAGATTGCTAAGGAGTTAGGTTTTCCAGTAATGGTCAGGCCTTCTTATGTCTTAGGAGGCAGGGCCATGGAGATAGTTTATGAAGAGGAGGTCTTAGAGAGATTTATAAGAGAAGCAATTTTAGCTTCTCCTAACCAACCTATTCTTATTGATAAATTCTTAGAAGATGCTATTGAGGTAGATGTAGATATGATTGGGGATGGAGTAAATTTTGTTATTGGTGGTATTTTAGAGCATATTGAAGAAGCAGGGGTTCATTCCGGAGATTCAGCGATGTGCCTTCCTCCTTATAGCCTGCCTGACTCTATGATAGAAAAAATAAGAAAGGCTACCTATTCTTTGGCTAAAGAGCTGAAAATAGTAGGCCTTATGAATATCCAGTATGCAGTAAAAAACGAAGAACTTTTTGTTCTGGAGGTAAACCCCCGGGCTTCAAGGACTATCCCCTTTGTTTCTAAATCTATAGGAGTGCCTTTAGCTAAACTGGCTACTAAGGTAATGTTGGGCAGAAGCTTAAGAGAGCTAGGTTTTACTGAGGAAATTATCCCAGCTTATACCTGTGTTAAAGAATCAGTCTTTCCCTTTAACCGGTTTACGGGCATAGACATAATTTTGGGTCCAGAGATGAAATCTACCGGAGAAGTAATGGGCATAGATGAGAGTTTTGCTAAGGCTTATCTTAAAAGTCAAATTTCAGCTGGACAATTTCTTCCCAAAAAGGGGAGAGTATTTATCAGCGTGAAGAATAGTGATAAGAGAGCAATTGTTTTTATTGCCAAGGGGTTAAGGGATTTGGGTTTTGAGATTTTAGCTACTGAAGGCACAGGAAAAGTTTTAAAGAGTAATGGCATCCCCTGTTTAGTTTTACCAAAAGTTTCTGAGGGAAGACCCAATATTTTAGATTATATAAAAGACAAAAAAGTTAATTTAATTATTAATACTCCCTCAGGAAGAATCCCCCGTCAGGATGAGATTAAGATTCGTTCCGAAGCTGTAAAGCACGAGATACCCTGTATTACTACAATTTCCGGAGCCCAGGCTTCTCTGTCAGCAATCGAAGTTTTTAGGAGAGAGGATTTTCAGGTAAAGCCCATACAAATTTATCATAAAGAGGTTAGTAAATGAAAGTAATTAAAGTTAATACCCGCCAGAGGGAGGAGTTTGTAGATATCACCCCAGAGGTAGAATCTGTAGTCAGAGAATCTAAAATAAAAGAAGGAGTTTGTTTTATTTTTTCTCCTCATACTACTGCTGGCATTACTATAAATGAAAATGCTGACCCTTCAGTTAAAAGAGACCTATTAAATCATCTTAAAAAAATAGTTCCCTTTTCTGGTGACTATTCCCATTCTGAAGGAAATGCTGATGCTCACATAAAAGCTTCTCTCTTGGGAAATTCCTTGGCAGTATTAATAGAAGGAGGGAATCTGGTTTTAGGAACCTGGCAGGGAATTTATTTCTGTGAATTTGATGGACCCCGCCAGCGCAAAGTCTATGTATATTTTTTGCCGGCTTTTAAGTAGGGGTTTTAAACTAAAAACTTCTCGGTTAAGTGTAGGTTAACTTTTAGGTCTGAATAGAAAGGAGTCAATATGCCTGAATTGCCGGAAGTAGAAACTATAAGAAGAGACTTAGAAAAGAGAGTTCTTAATAAAAAAATAGTAGAAGTCAAAATAATCAAGAAAAAGGTTATTAAAGAACCCAACCTTTTTAAGTTTAAGAAAGGTTTAGAGGGAGAAAGGGTAAGAGAAATTCTCAGGAAGGCTAAGGTTTTAATCCTTAAGTTAAGAGATGATAAATTCTTAATAATCCACTTAAGAATCTCAGGCTGGCTTCTCTACGGAGAAGAAGACCAAAAAGCCAGAGTAGTATTTAAATTTTCTGACGGGAAATTTTTAAATTATATGGACCAAAGGCTTTTAGGTGAATTAAGATTAAGAAAAGATTTTAAAGATTTAAAATTTATAAAAGAGTTAGGCCCTGAGCCTTTTGAATTTAAGGAAGAAGAGTTTAAAAAAATAGTGAGTTCTAAAAAGACAAAAATCAAAGTTCTCTTAATGGACCAGACTTTAATCTCAGGAATAGGCAATATCTATGCCCAAGAAGCTTTATTCCGAGCCAGGATTTCTCCCTTAAGAGAGAGTAGCTCTTTGTCTTCGCAAGAAATTTCTCTTCTTTTCAAGAGTATTTTAGAGGTTTTAAAAGAAGCTATAAAATACAGAGGTTCCTCAGTAGATGCTTATCGGGATATCCAGGGCAGAGAAGGCGGAATGGAGCAGAGGCTTAAAGTTTATGGCCGGCAGGGAAAACCCTGTTTTGTCTGTAAAACTCCTATTAAGAAAATTACCTTAGGGGGAAGAGGAACCTGTTTTTGTCCTAAATGCCAAAAGTAAGATGTTAAATAATGAAGGAAGTTGTCCTTTCCCTTTCAGAAAAGAAAATTCTAAATTTGATATCTCCCCTTAAAGATTCTCCAGGAGTCTTTCTGGATACAAATTATCCCGATAAAGAGAATCTTAAGTCTTATTTATTCATTAGGCCAGTAAAAATACTTCTCTATAGATTGGGCCAGGATTTAGAGAGTTTTTTTAAAGAGGTAGAATCTTTTCTCAATAAAGGTTTTTGGGCTTGTGGTTATTTTAGTTATGAATTTGGCTATCTTTTTGAACTGAATTTGGAGAGGTTATTAAATTCTTCCCAGTTAAAATTTCCCTTAGCCTGGTTAGGGGTGTTTAAGGGGCCTTTAATAATTGAGCATAAAAAAGTAAGACCTTCTTCTAATTTTTACCTTACCCTTGATAACTCTTTTAAATTAACTAAAGCTAACTTAAATATGACTCTTTCTGAATATACCCAGGCTGTAAAGAGAATAAAAAATTATTTAAAGAAAGGAGATACTTATCAGGTTAACTTTACTTTGAAATATAAAGCCAAATTTTCCGGAGACATCTTAAAGTTTTATCTGCAGTTAAGAAGAAATCAACCTACTCCTTATTCTTGTTTTATCAACGATGGCAAAAATTATATCTTCTCTTTTTCTCCGGAGTTATTCTTCAGGATAAACAGAAATAATATCTTGGTTAAACCTATGAAAGGCACGCACAAGAGAGGAAGGTTTTTAGAGGAAGATGATTTTTATGCCAGGTTTCTTAGAAACGACCCCAAAAACAGAGCTGAGAATTTAATGATAGTGGATTTATTAAGAAATGATTTAGGCAAGATTGCTAAACCTGGCTCAGTAAAGGTAGAGAGTTTATTTGCTGTAGAGAAATACCCTACCTTATTTCAAATGACTTCCACAATTAAGGCTAAGTTGAAAAGGAATACTTCTTTAAAGGATATTTTTAAGGCTTTATACCCTTCAGGTTCAGTAACCGGGGCCCCCAAGATAAGAACTATGCAGATAATAAAAAGTTTGGAAAAAGAACCCCGCTATATTTATACAGGTTCAATAGGATTTATCTCTCCAGAAAGGGTTAGTTGTTTTAATGTAGCTATAAGGACTTTAGTTATAAGGAGAGGAAGTTTAGAGTTAGGTGTAGGAGGAGGTATTGTTTATGACTCTCAGCCTCAGAGAGAATACCAGGAGTGTCTCTTGAAGGCGAGTTTCTTAGAGAAGAGAGAACAACCTTTCTTTTTAATTGAGAGTTTACTTTACCAGCAAGGAAAATTCTGGCTTTTGAATTACCATTTGAGAAGACTTAAGAAGTCTTGTCAGTACTTTAATATCTCCTTAAACTTAAAAGAACTAAGAGAAAAATTAAATTCTTTTTCTAAAAGACTTTCTTTTCACCAGAAGTATAAAATTAGATTATTAGTAGATAACCAGGGTAAAGTAAAGATATCTTCAGCGGTAATTAGAAAAATAAAAGAGCCCCTCTTAGTTAAAATATCTTCAGAGAAAACAGACCCTCAAAACCCCTTTCTTTATCACAAGACTACCTGCAGACAACTTTATGAACAGGAGAAAAAGAAAGCAAGGCTTTCTGGTTTTTTTGAAGTAATATTTACTAATAAAAAAGGCCAAATTACTGAAGGCACAATCTCTAATATATTTTTACTCAATAGGAACAAATTTTATACTCCTTCTTTAAATTGTGGGCTTTTGGGAGGTGTATTGAGAGAACATCTTTTAAAGACCAAGAAAGCCCAGGAAAAAAATATTTATTTAGATGACCTCCTGAAAGCAAAGAGAGTATTCCTGGGAAACTCAGTAAGAGGTCTCATCCCGGCCCGAATAATTCTTGAAAAAGATAGACAGGATGGTAGAATTTATGAGGAAGGAAAAAGTTAAAGTTTGTTCTTTGAAAAGAGTTAAAGAAGATATTTTTCTTTTAGGTTTAAAAAGCCCTTATTTAGCCAAAAACTCTCTTCCCGGCCAATTTCTTCACATAAAAATAAATAAGCAGAGTTTAGTTTTGAGGAGACCTTTGAGTATCCACAGGGTAGAAAAGGGAATAACCTATGTTCTTTTTAAAGTTAGAGGAGAAGGAACAAGATTTTTATCTCGCTTAAGAAAAGGAAGTACTTTAAATATAATTGGGCCGTTAGGAAGAGGGTTCAATTTTCAATTTTCAATTTCTAATTTTCAATTTCCAGTTATTTTAGTGGCCGGAGGGATAGGAGTAGCTCCTTTGTTATTTTTGGCTCAGAGACTCAGGGGAGGAAAGGTCTGGGTATTTTTGGGAGCAAAGAGTAAAGAAGAAATTCTCTGCAGAAAGGATTTTCAAAAATTGGGCGGTCAAGTTTTTATTGCTACTGAAGATGGCTCCTTAGGTTTTAAAGGAAAGCTTACCCATTTATTAAAAGAGAAACTTTCAACCATTAGCTATAGACCTTTAACTAAAATGTATGCTTGTGGTCCGGTAGATATGTTTTTAGAGATTTCTAAGATTCTTAAAAAATATCCTCAGATAGACTGTCAAATTTCTTTTGAGCAATTTATGGGTTGTGGGATAGGAGTTTGTAGAGGTTGTGTTATAAAGACTAAGCAGGGTTTTAAGCGGGTATGTAGAGAGGGTCCTGTTTTTAATATAAAAGAGGTTTTTTAAAAAAAAGGGGGGGGGTATGTTTAGAAAGATTGGTCTTTTACTCTTCTTAAGTTTTGCTTTTAGTTTTTCCTTGTTTTCTGCAGAGTTTGAAGTCTTGGATGTTTTAAAAGTAGATGGGGAAGCTCACTTTGGAGATGGGATAGGTGATGATAATGTTGGTATTGGTACAACCGCACCTGGTTATAAGTTAGATGTTCAGGGAACACTTAATGTTACCAGTGCCACCACTTTTAATGGGGTTACTTATAATTGGCCAAGCTCAGCAACCGATGGTTACTATTTGACTTATAATGGGGGGAATTTAAGTTGGGTAGATGTTGGAAGCTCAGCAGGTGCTTGGACCCTCTTTGATCCCAATCTTTATCCTGATTCTACTGCTTATAATGTAGCTATTGGAGCCAACGATGCCGGGACTGCTAAACTGTATGTAAATGGAAATGTAGGGATTGGCACAACTTCACCTTCTGAAGCCTTAGATTTAGGCTCAGGCAACTTAACTACCACTGGAACCCTAACCGCTAATACTTTAACTGATGGGACTCTCTCAATAGCTTCGGGTTCGGTTACTTCAGGAGTAGATGCTACTTTTTCAGGTACTGTCACAGCGGGAACTTTAACCGATGGTACTGCCAGCATAACTTCTGGAGCTTTAACTGGAGCTACCGGCATAACTTCTTCAGGTACTATTACCTTTTCTGGTCTTACTGCTAATAGGTTTGTTAAGACCACTACTGGCGGACAACTTACTGTATCTTCAGCTTCAGCTATTGATTTAACTTCAGAAGTTACAGGAGTACTTCCTTTAGCTAATGGAGGAACAAATAAGGCTCTTACTGCCACTGCCGGAGGCCTTGTCTATTCAGATGCTGACTCTTTAGAGATTACTTCAGCACTCTCGGGGATTTTACAAGGAAATGGGGCATCTGTTCCTTCAGCTATAACTGGCACAAATAATTATCTTCCTAAATGGTCGAGTTCTGCTCCTTATTTAGGTGATTCTTTAATATACGATGACGGGACAAATGTAGGAATAGGTACAACTTCCCCTAATTATAAATTACAAGTAAACGGAGATATAGGTATTTATAATTCTACTGCTAGCCGAGCAGTTTCTTTTTTAGCCCCGGATACTTTGGCTGCTGATACTTCTTATACCTGGCCTGATAATTATCCTTCAGCTTCAGGCTATGTTCTCACTTCTTCTACTACTGGAGGATTATCCTGGACTGACCCTTCTACCTTAGCTGCTAATCAGAATTTATTTGATGAATTTATAGATGATGACGATGACTCTATTACTGCAGCAACTACCTCTGAGAGCCTTAAATTTGCCTCAGGAGCCTCTATCTCTACGGATTTAACCGATACTACCGGACCTGATTATGTTTTAACCATTGATGTAGCGGATGATTCTATTGATGGAACAGAACTTGCTGATAGTATTACCTTAGACAGCACAACTACCATAGACCTGGATACAAATAACGCTGATTTAAATATAGATGCTAATACCTTATTTATTGATGCTTCAGAGAGTAAGGTAGGGGTTGGTACCGCCACTCCCCTCTATGAGTTAGATGTCTCAGGTCAGGCTCAGTTAGTTTCAGGAACCAATGAACAGCTTGTCTTAAGAGAGTCTGTAGGAGGAAGTTATGTTTATTTAGGATACGATGATACTAATGATGTGGGTAGAATCGGAGCTTATAGTGGGACAGTTGGTGAAAATTTAGCCCTCCAACCAGCAGGAGGATATGTAGGAATTGGTACCACCTCACCTTCTGCTTTACTGGCAGTTGGGGCTAATTCTGAATTTAAAGTCAATAGCACAGGAGCCATAGCTTCAGCTACGGGAATTACTTCTTCAGGGACTATTACTTTTTCTGACTTAACTAACGGGCTTCTTAAGGCTGATGGCTCAGGAGTTTTAAGCATTGCTACTGGAGGCACAGATTATGAGAACCCTTTAACTTTTCAAAATGCTTTAACCAGGACTACCAATACTATAGAATTAGGAGGCAGTTTAGTTAAAGCTACTACTATTACCCACGCTGACTATAATTTAATTTTTAATCTTACTGGTACAGGTGATTTTATAGTCCAGGATAACGGGACCGATGTTTTAAGAGTCTATAATACTGGCACAGTGGGGATTGGAACAACTGCAGTTCCTGCTTCTCAGCTCGAAATTAATAATTCTTCAGGAAGTAAACTAGAGTTTGATACTTCTAATTCTAGTTATGTAGAGATTAAAGTAAATGGGACAGCTGTAGCCCGAATGTATAATTAATTAATACAATTAGATTCTTATTAAGGAGGACTAAGATGCGGAAGTTGTTGATTATTTTTATAATATTGTTTATTCTACCGAGTTTCTCTTATCCTAAAGAAGAGTTAGAAATTCCTTCAGAAGTAGAGGCTTTAATTGTTTGGGGGGCAATTCTAAAAGAAGAGGTAGCTAAACCTTTAGGATTAAGTTCGGAGCAGAAGGATGAAATTGCTCAAATAATTTCTTACTATAGTCAGAAGCTTGATTCTTTAAGGAAGGCCAGTAAAAAAGAGATAAGTAAGATAAAATCAAGGTATGAATCTGGTAGCCAGATTTATTTAGAGAAGTATAAATCTGCTAGAAAAAAGGCTTATACTCAAGAGAAGTATCTTCAGAGCGAAAAGATTAGAAAAACCTGTGAAGTTTTAACTCCTGCTCAGTTTGAGAAGTTGAAAGAAATTGCTCAAGAGCTTTTTTAAAAACACCCTATTTTGAGAAGAAGGGAATAATTTGAACTGAGAAAACTAAGTCAATAAATTTAAGAGCACCTTCCTAATTTTTACTATTCAAATTGTTATTTCAGCCCTTCTATAAAAGGAAGACCTTAAAGTTAGCCGGAAAATTTTTGAGTTGCAATTTTTAAGATAAGATTTAATATATTGGAAGGATTATTTTTTAAAAAAGGAGGCAGAGATGAATCCTTTTGTTTCAATTATTATTCCCGTAAGAAACGCTCAAAGGACTATTGCCAAGACTTTCGAGTATCTTATGGGTATTGAATATCCGCGGGAAAACTTAGAGATTATCTTTGCTGACGGAGGCTCAACTGATGAGACAGTTAAGATAATAAAAGACTATCAGTCTAAAAACCCTTTTATTAAACTGGTAGAGATACCCAATTGTCCTTCTCCAGGTTTTGCCCGTACCAAAGCCTTAAAAGAAGCCCGGGGGGATTTTATCTTCTTTACCGATGGAGATTGTGCACCAGTAAAAGACTGGATTTATAAGATGTTAGAGGTGTTTAAGAAAGACGAAAAAATTGGAGCAGTAGGAGGAGAAATTTATACTTTAAGAGTTGAGCCTGATAATTTGGTGGAGATATATTGTGAAGCCTTTGGTTTTAACCGGGTTTCCTGGCGTTATGGTAATTTAGGAGAAGGCTATTATCCTGATTTTACTGATTTTTCTCCCACTGAAGTCTGTGGGCACAGAGCTTATTTCTTTGTTACTGCTAATGTGGCTTATAGAAAAGAAGCTGTAGAAGACGGAGGGAGAGAATTCTGGAGCCTTCCTACTGGCGAAGATATTGATTTTGGAATAAGAGTGAGGAAAAAGGGGTGGAAATTTTATTTTTTGCCTTCAGCAGGAGTAAAGCATATGCACCGGGCAAACTTAAAAGCTTTACTTAAAGTATGGAAGAGTTATGGTCAAGCCCACCCTCCTTTAATAAGAACTCACGCTTCTTCCTATATGGATGTGGTCTTTCAGTTTCTGGGAAGATACCCCAATAATCCCTGGATAAAAATTAAATCTCCTTTAAAGGGTTTTATATATATAGGCAACTTTCACCTTCTCCACTTATTTTTTCTGCTTTTTCTGGGTGGTTTGGTAGGGAGTTTCTTTTTGCCTTTTTCCTGGGGCTGGAAGATATTTGCTTTGGCAAATTTAATCTTTGCTCTTTACTTTTCTTTTCGATTTTTTAAGTCCTGTTTTCAAATTGAGCCTTACAATAAGTGGTTTTCTTTCTGTAAGATGAAGTATTTAACTAACCTTTATTTTTTCTTAGGTGGACTTAAAGGTTTTAAAAAATATAAGGTTCTTTGTATAGAACCCAGTTTCTGAGTGTTTAGGTTAGTTCATTTGTTCTTTAGTTCATTGGTTCATTTGTTCAGTAGTTCATTAGTAATAATTACAGAAAAAATTTCGGGAGGAAGAGATGTGGTTAATTTATATAATTTTAGGGTTGGTAGCTGGGGTGTGTAGCGGTTTTTTGGGTATTGGCGGAGGAAGTATCCTTATTCCTGCTTTTGTCTATCTTTTAGGCCTTACTCAGCACCAAGCTCAAGGCACGACTTTAGCTTTGATGGTGCCTCCTATTGGGTTGCTGGCTGCTTTAAAATACTATCAGCAAGGAAATGTCAAATTGTCTATTGCTTTATTTGTCTGTCTGGGATTTTTTCTGGGAGGCTTAATCGGTGCAGAATTTGTTCAGAAAATAGCTGACCCTCATCTTAAGAAGATATTTGGGATATTCTTGTTAGTAGTCTCTCTTCAGATGATTTTTGGTAAGTAATGAAGAGGCCGGATTTAAAAGTAAAGATTAAAAGTTTACAATTAAGGAGCCCTCTAATTCTTTGTTCAGGAACAGCTGGTTTTGGTTTAGAACTTAAGCCCTATTTAGATTTTAAATACGTAGGAGCCCTCATTACTAAAACAATTACCTTAGACAAAAGAGAAGGAAACCCTCCTCCCCGTATTGCTGAGGCACCTTCAGGAGTAATCAATTCAATTGGTTTAGAGAACCCTGGGCTTTGGGGGTTTTTAACTCAGTGGCCGGAAATTAAAAAATTACCTACCGAGATTATTATCAGTATCTATGGAGAAGATAAGAGAGAATATGAACTTATTTTTAAAGAATTTAACAAGATAAAAGAAGTAAAAGCAGTAGAAGTAAATCTTTCCTGCCCTAATCTTAGAAAGAAGATTGTTTCTCAAGATAAGAAGAAAAGTTTTTCTTTGGTCAGATATTTAAGAAAGCTTACTAAAAAAATTTTAATTGTTAAACTCTCCCCGGAAGTTTCGGATATTGTAGAAATTGCTAAGAGTGTTTTAAAAGCAGGAGCAGATGTTTTAAGTTTAACCAATACTTTCTCAGCTTTAAAAATAGATATAGATAAGAGAAAGCCTTTTCTGGGGAATATCTTTGGAGGTTTATCCGGTCCCGCAATTAAACCTTTGGTCTTATACCGGGTTTACAAAGTTTATCAGGCTTTAAGGTGTCCAATAATAGCTTCGGGAGGAGTTTTAAATTACAAAGATGCTTTAGAGTTTATATTAGCTGGAGCAGTAGGCATAGGTTTGGGGACAGCTAATTTGATTGAGCCTGATTCAGCTGAAATCATCTTTAAGGACTTGCTTTCCTATATGAAAAAGAATAAAATATCCTCTTTAAAAACTCTTGTAGGCAATGGCTGTGAATAAGAAATCTCTTAAGAGATTGATAGTAGCCTTAGATTTAGAAGAGAAGAAAAAACTTAATAAGATAGTAAAAGACTTATCAGGCTATATAGACAAGTTTAAGATAGGTTTAATTGCTTATACTAAGTTTGGTCCCCAGATTATAACTCAGCTTAAAAGTAAGGGTTTTAAAGTCTTTTTAGACTTAAAACTTTTGGATATCCCCAATACTGTTATTAATACTGCTAAAATTTTTGCCAAGATGAGAGTATGGGCGTTTACCGTCCATTTAAAGATGGGAGAAAATCCCCTTACCCTTCTTAAGAAAGAATTAGCTTCCTTTTGTAGAAAAAATAAACTTAGAAAACCTCTTATTTTAGGAGTTACCGAGCTTACCAGTGAAAAAGCCTCTTTAAAAAATGTATTAAAACTCGCCAGTTTAGCTTCCCGAGTAGGTTTAGAGGGGGTAATAGCTTCGTCTCAAGAAGCTCCCTTTATAAGAAGAAAATACCCTAAGCTTAAGATAATTACTCCTGGTATAAGGCCTCCTGATTATGAACAAGATGACCAGAGAAGAGTTAGTTCAGCTTCTTTTGCTTTAAACTACGCTGATTTTATAGTAGTAGGTAGGCCGATAATAAAAGCAAAACACCCTTTAGCCGGCGTTAAAAAAATCTTAAGTTGCTGATGGAATTAAAAGAGATAATCTCTCAGGTTAAAGCCAAAGAAGAGCAAGCCCAAAAACTTATTGAGGAAGCAAAGGTTCAAGCTAAACAAATTATTGAATCTGCCCAATCTCAAAGGGAGGCTATATTTGAAGAATACAGAAAAGAGGCAAAAACTAAACTCCAGGAGTTTAGAGAATTACAAAAAGAAAGACTTCAACGAGAAAAAGAAAAAATTGAAAAAGATAAAGAAGAAGTTTTAAAGAAAATAAATCAAAATAGGGAGAAAAAAATAGAAAGACTCTATAAAAAACTCTTAGAATTTATAAAAGATGAGTATCTTAAAGGCTGAGAAAGTAATAATTGCCGGCTTACAATCTTCTCAAGAATATCTTTTAAAAAGGCTTCAGAAAGAAGGTCTAGTACACATAGAAACTCTTAAAGAATCTAAGTCTCAGCCTGAATTGACTCTCCTTAGAGAGTTAGAAGAAGCAATAAAGTTTCTTTCTTTATATGAAGAGAAAAAATCTTTTTTCCAGAAAGTTCAGGAAGTTTTTTCCTTAAATAGAGAAGACCTTTATAAAGAGAGAGATTTTTTTGAAGAGTCTGGCTTAGTTAAAAAAATGCTCGCACTTAAAAAAGAACTTTTAAAAATTAGAGAAGAGAGGAAAAATAAAGAAAGAGAGCTTTCGCAAATCCAAGATTTTCTCTTTTTTGATTTTTCCTTAAAGAATTTAGAATTTAAGGAGATATCCTGGTTAGTTCTTTCTGAAGAGAGAGAAAGAATTATTTCTTTATTAGAAAAAGGTTCTTTAAAAGATAAGCCTTATTTTCTAGCTCCTTTATTTACTAAAAAGAAAAAGCTCCTCTTTATTTTCTTTTTTAATAGGGATAAAGGTATTTTCCTTTCTTTTTTCAAGGAAAATAAACTTAATTTAGTTTCTTTACCCTCTATATTAACTAACTATCCGGATAAAACTCCTTATCAAATAAAAGTTAGTCTCTTAAAAGAAATAGAATCTTTAAATAGAGAAGAAGAAAAAAAACTAAAAGAAGTCAAAAACTTAACTCTCTTTAAAAATAAGCTTATCTTTTTCTATGAATATACTCTTAACTCCTTTTTAAGAGAAGAAAAGAAAACTTCTTTATTGACTACCGAGAAAACTTTTTTTGTTGAAGGTTGGGTTCTCAGTAAGGACAGAGAAAAGTTAAAAAGCATTTTGAAAGAATTTAGAGAAGTATTCTTTACTATAAGAGAACCTCGAAAAGGAGAACTTCCTCCAGTTAAATTAGAAAATCCTCCTTTGATTAAGCCTTTTGAGATAGTAGTAAATATGTATGGAGCCCCACATCCTTTTTCTTTGGACCCAACCTTATTTTTATCACCCTTTCTCTTTATGTTTACAGGTATCTGTATCTCTGATGCTGGCTACGGTTTGGTCTTAGCTGGGATTTCTTGGCTTTTTTTAAAGAAATTAAAACCTGTAGGATTAATCAAATCATTTTTACAGTTAATATCTTATTTAGGAATTTCTACTTTTGTAGTGGGCCTTCTTTTAGGAGGAGTTTTTGGGTTGCCTTTAAGGGTATTTCAGGTTATTGACCCTCTAAAGGATACTTTTAAGTTTCTCCTGTTTTGTTTCTTTCTGGGGTTTATCCAGGTTTTAGTAGGTATGGGGATTAAGGCTTATTTAGAATTTAAGAGGAGAAAGTTTCTGGGGTTTTTAGTTCAACTTTTCTGGATTAATCTTCTATTAGTTTTACCCCTTTATTTTAAATACCGGATAGATTTTCTAAAATATTTAGGGATAATTTCAGCAATGGGGATTGTGGGTTTTTCTTCTGGGCACAAGAATATTTTAGTAAGGCTTGCTCAGGGTTTATATGAACTTTACGGAGTAAGTAAGTATTTTTCCGACATTCTCTCTTATTCCCGGTTAGTAGCTTTAGGCTTAGCTACTGGAGTGATTGCTATGGTGGTTAATATTTTAGCTCAGCTGGTGTTTAAAATACCTATATTAGGGATATTTTTAGGCATAGGAGTTTTAATAATTGGCCACAGTTTTAATATCTTTATAAATTTATTAAGTGGGCTTATTCACTCAGCCCGGCTTCAGTTCGTAGAGTTTTTCTCTAAGTTTTTTGAGTTGGGAGGAATGTTTTTTGAGCCCTTTTCTTACCAGACAAAGTATGCCCGAATTGAGGATTAATTTGAGGAGGTGAAAGATGGAGTGGGGTTTAGTTTTAGCAATTACTGGTGGAGCAATAGGGGTAATTTTAGCGGGTATTGGGTCTTCAGTTGGAATAGGTTTAGCTGGTTCAGCTTCTAACGGAGTAATGAGTGAAGATCCTGAAAAATTTGCGCCTTTGCTTATACTTTCTGCTTTGCCAGGGACTCAAGGGATTTACGGATTTTTAATCGGGATAATTCTTATTTTGAAGTTAGGTATGCTCGCTGGAAAAATTCCTTCAATTTCTTTCTCTCAGGGTTTAAGCATATTTTTTTCCTGTCTGCCGGTGGGAATTTTAGGGCTTATTTCAGCAATTCATCAGGGGAAAGTCTGTACTTCAGGGGTATATATGGTGGCCAAACAACCTAAAGATTTTGTAAAACCAATGGTTATGGCTGTATTTGTAGAATTTTATGCGGTTTTAGGTTTACTTACTTCTCTTCTCCTTCTTCAGGGGATAAAATTATGAGCCAGGACTTAAATAAGTTCTTAGAAAAGGTTTCCCAGGAAAAACTCAAAGAAAGGGAGATTATCTTAAAAGAAGCAGAAACCAAGAAGGATGAAATCCTCTCTAGACTTAGAGAGCAAGCCAAGAGTTATTTTGCCAATTTTAAGGAGAAAGAAAAAAGTAAAATATTGAGAGAAGTAGAAGAGGCTTTGTTCAAAGCTAAGTTAGAAAAGAAAAAATTAATTCTTCAGGAGAGAGAAAGTTTGAAAGAAGAAGCCTTAGATAGATTGAGAAAATATCTTTCAGAAAATAAAAACCTCATTCCCAAAAAAAAGATAGTTTCTTCTGCAGGAGAAGAACAAGTTCAGTTAGAATTAGAGGAATTTTTAGAGTTGGTAAGAAAGAAAGCCCAAAAAGAATTAGACAGAATTTTAAATGAAGAGATTTGATTATGCCTATTGTTTAGGGGTAGTATCTTATTTAGAGAGAAAAATAATTTCTCCTAAGAGATTTTTTGAATTTCTTTCTTACAGTTTAGAAGGAGTCCTTTCTGAGGTTAAGGGAAATTTCTTTCAAAGTTTAAGCTCTTCTTATCAGAGTATAGAAGGGATAGAGAATTTTCTAAATAAGGAGCAAGATACCTTAGATAGTTTGACCAAAGAGTGGGTTCAGCCTGAACTTTTTGAAGAATTTAAAAAATTTTTTATTTACACGAGAGTTAATGAGCCTTTATTAAAAGAATACCCTTTTTTGCTTAATCTTTTTAAGATAAGATTGGATTTTTTTAACATAGTATTTCTTTTAAGAGCAAGTTATTTAAAGAGAGATTTCTCAGCAAAGTTTTTGGGGTTTATTCCTGAAGAAGATTTAAACAAATTATTTAACCAGGATAAAGTTCTTAAGATAAAGATGCCTTTACATTACCAATTTTTCACCCTGGGGAATTCTTTAGTAAGAGAAGAAAAATATCATCTTTTAGACTTTATTCCTTTTAAATTTTTGTTTAAACTCCAGGAAGAAGCAAGAGAGATAATTTTAGGCCCGGAAAGAGTATTCTCCTTTTATTTTTTAAAGAGATTGCAGGATAAAACATTAAAGTTAATTTTTATCTCTAAACTTTATAACTTAGAAGAAGAAAAGATAAGAGAAATTTTAGAAGTAGTTTATGGCTAAAATTTTAGTAATAACTACTGAAGACTCCTTGTTAGCCTTTAGGATTTTAGGTTTAGAAGTTTTAAAAATAGATAGTGAAACTGAAACAAATTATGATAAAATTAATCCTTATTCTTTATTGATAGTTGAAGAGAAGCTCTATAAGGATTTGAAAGAGAGGTTCGCCGAAAAAATAATATTTCCTTTGTCAGGATTAAAAGGAGAAAATAGACTTCTGAAAAATAATTTTCAGGATTTTGTGTTTAAGGCAGTTTCTAAAAGAGGAGAATTATGAACAGCCCTCAAATTATAAGAGTATCCGGTCCTTTAGTAGTAGCTAAGAACTGTGAATCAGCCAAGATGTATGAAGTAGTCAGGGTAGGTGATTTAGGCCTCTTAGGAGAGGTAATTGAGCTTAAAGATGGTTTAGCCTTTATCCAGGTTTATGAAGAAACTTCCGGGATGGGCCCTGGTGAGAAAGTAGAGTTAACTGGAGAGGCTCTGAGTGTAGAATTAGGGCCCGGGCTTTTAGGGAAGATTTTTGATGGGATACAGAGGCCTTTAGATAAGATTTATGAGGAGAAAGGTGATTTTATTACTCGGGGGGTTAAAAGTTTTGCTTTAGATAGAGAGAAGAAATGGGGGTTTAAACCTTTAGTTAAAGCTCCTGTTCATCTGAAATCTTTAGATATTCTGGGAGAGGTAAAAGAAACCCCTCTTATTACCCACAAGATAATGCTTCCTTATGGGATAGAAGGAGAACTTTTGGAGATAAAGGAAGGTTCATTCTCCATAGAAGAAGAAATAGGAAAAATTAAGAAAGATACTGGTGAAGTTGTTAGTCTTAAGCTTTATCAAACTTGGAATGTAAGAAGGCCTCGGCCAGTAAAAGAAAGATTTTCACCTTGTGAACCTTTATCTACTGGACAAAGGGTAATAGATACCTTTTTTCCAGTAGCTAAAGGAGGAACTGCCTGTGTGCCTGGACCCTTTGGGGCGGGGAAGACGGTGATTCAACATCAGCTGGCTAAATGGTCTGATGCTCAAATTATTGTTTATGTGGCTTGCGGAGAAAGAGGAAATGAGACTGCTGATTTACTTTTAAGTTTTCCTCATTTAAAAGACCCCCACACCGGAAGGCCTCTTATGGAGAGAACTGTGATAATTGCTAATACTTCCAATATGCCGGTAGCTGCTAGAGAAGCCTCAATCTATACCGGCATAACTATTGCCGAGTATTTCCGAGACCAAGGCTACTCCGTAGCTTTAATGGCTGATTCTACTTCCCGCTGGGCTGAAGCTTTAAGGGAAATTTCAGGAAGAATGGAAGAAATGCCTGGAGAGGAAGGTTATCCTGCTTATCTTCCTTTGAGATTGGCTGAATTTTATGAACGAGCAGGTTTGGTAGAATGTTTAGGCTCTCCTCAGAGAAAGGGAGCTTTAAGTATTATTGGAGCGGTTTCTCCTCCAGGAGGAGACTTGTCTGACCCGGTAGTTCAGGCAACCTTAAAAGTAGTAAAAGTATTCTGGGGGCTGGATGATGCTTTAGCTAATGCCCGCCATTTTCCAGCAATTAACTGGCTTAATAGTTATTCTCTTTATCATCAGAATTTAGAGGAGTTTCTTGTTAAAAATGTTTCTGAAGAATTTCCTGCTTTAAGAGTTGAAGCTATGCGCCTTTTAGAAGAAGAAGCCGAACTTAAAGAAATTGCCCGCTTAATCGGGATTGAATCTCTGTCTTTTCAGGATAGATTAAAGTTAGAGTGTGCCCGCTCAATCAGAGAAGATTTCTTACATCAGAATGCCTTCCATCCTGAAGATACCTACACTTTTTTAAAGACCCAGTATCTTATGTTAAAAGTAATCCTCACATTTTATCAGCAGGCTCAGAAGGCTTTAGAGGAAGGAAAGGATTTCTCTAAAATTGTTTCTTTAGAAGTAAGAACAAAGATTTCTCAGATGAAGTATTTTAAAGAAGAAGAAAGTAATTTCTTAAAACTGATGGAAGAGATAACTAACCAAATAAAAAATGTTTAAGGAATATAAGACCATAACTAATGTTCAGGGCCCTTTACTCATTGTGAGAAAGATTGAAGGAGTAAAGTATAGTGAACTTGCTGAAGTAATTTTATCTTCAGGAGAGAAAAGGTTTGGGAAAGTTTTAGATGCCCAGGAAGATTTAGCAATTATCCAAGTATTTGAGGGTACTCAAGGCATAGATACAAAGACTTCCCGGGTAAGATTCTTAGGAAAGACTGAGGAATTTGGAGTAAGTCCAGATATTTTGGGAAGGATATTTTCGGGAAGGGGCTTACCTAAGGATGGTTTGCCCTCTCCTTCTGTAGATAAATATTTAGATATTAACGGCTCACCGATTAACCCTTGTGCTCGAGATTATCCTCAGGAATTTATCCAGACTGGTATCTCCTCTATCGACGGGATGAATCCTTTAGTAAGAGGGCAGAAACTTCCTATTTTCTCTGGTTCAGGCCTTCCTCATAATCAGTTAGCGGTTCAAATTGCCCGTCAAGCAAAAGTTTTAGGCAAGGAAGAAAAGTTTTCAGTGGTTTTTTCAGCTATGGGTATAACCTTTGAGGAAGCCAATTTCTTTATTGAAGATTTTAGAAAGACCGGGGCTTTAGAGAGAGCTGTTTTGTTTATCAATTTAGCCAATGAGCCGGTAATTGAGAGGATTTCTACTCCCCGTTTTGCTTTAACTTGTGCTGAATATTTGGCTTTTGAATTAGATATGCATGTCTTAGTAATTCTGGTAGATATGACCTTTTATTGTGAGGCTTTGAGGAATATTTCTTCAGCCCGTAAAGAAGTTCCGGGAAGGAGAGGCTATCCCGGATATATGTATACTGATTTAGCCACAATCTATGAACGGGCAGGAAGGCTTAAGGGTAAGAAAGGTTCAATTACTATGATGCCTATCTTGACTATGCCTGATGATGATAAAACCCATCCTATACCCGACCTTACCGGATATATTACTGAAGGCCAGGCGATTTTATCCCGAGCTTTACACAAAAAGGGAATTTATCCACCGGTAGATGTTCTGCCTTCTCTTTCCCGATTAAAGGACAAAGGTATTGGCGAAGGAAAAACCCGCGAAGACCACGCTGATGTTTTAAACCAGTTATTTGCCTGTTATGCTCAGGGCAAAGAAGTAAGAGAACTGGCCTTGATTTTAGGAGAAGAAGCCCTAAGTCCTTTAGATAAGATATATTTAAAATTTGCTGACCGCTTTGAAGAAGAGTTTGTAAGGCAAAAAGATACTGAAGAAAGAAGTATTATTGAGACTTTAGATTTAGGCTGGAAGCTTTTAAGGATGCTTCCTAAAGAAGAATTAAAAAGAATAAGGCCAAAATTTATAGAGAAGTATTATGAAGCTAAGGGTTAATCCTAACCGGATGCAACTTCTAAAACTTAAAAAAAGAGAAGTTATTGCTAAGAGAGGTCACAGCCTTCTTCAGGACAAGTTAGAAAAACTTTTAATCTCTGCCCACAAAACTATAAAAGAATTAGACGATATTTTTAAACAATACTTACAAGAGGTTGACTATTTTTTAAAAGATTTTATAATATTCAGAGCCCAAACTACTAAAGATTTTTACGAGAATTTAGTTAAAGATGTTGGTTCTTTGCAAATAGAAGAGAAAAGAGAGCAGGTTTTTAACCTGGTTCTTTCTTCATTTACCTTTGAGCTTTCGGATAAAGAATACCTTCTGGAAAATTCTTCAGGAAGCTGGGACAAAGTTTATTTGAAAAGAAGGGTTGTTTTAGAAAAGTTATTTAAGTTAGTAGAATTCTACAGAAAGTTAGAAGTTATTTCTGAAGAGTTGAAAAGAACTCGCAGGAGAGTAAATGCTTTAGAGTATATTCTAATCCCTGCTATTTCTCAAGCAATCTCTTATATTGAAGAAAAGTTGGAAGAAATAGAAAGGGAATTTATCAGCTCTTTGTTAAGAATAAAAGATATAGTTCGTAAAGAATAATTCTGGGCGGTTGGCGCAGTTGGGAGCGCGTCTGACTTACATTCAGAAGGTCAGAGGTTCAAATCCTCTACCGCCCATATTTGATTTATTGAAAACCAGACTTAAACACAGAGAAAGTTATTTTTTGGTGCTTGGCGCAGTTGGGAGCGCGCTCCGACGTTACGTCGGAGAGGTCAGAAGTTCTCCGCCACATTAATGAAAATTATTTAGGCGGATCCGCCTCTGGCGGAAAATCCTCTACCGCCCACTGAGATAGTTTTAAGTATTAAGTCTTAAGTAATTAAGTAAAGTCTTAAGCTTTAAAAGATCGGATGCAGTTACAAGATTCTTTAAATTATAAAAAGTTAAAAGTCTGGCAGAAAGCTCATGAAAATGCTTTAAGAGCAATAGAGTTGTATAGAAATAGTAGTTGTAGAAAATTTGAAAATATATTCAAACAATTTATTAATGCAATTACTTCTATAGGCGCTAACATTGCTGAAGGAAGCGGCGATTTTAAAGGAAGAGAATTTATACGGTTTTTTTAAACATTGCTTTACGTTCAGCTTTTGAAGTAGATAGCTGGATAAATTTAATAAAAGATGGTAAAATATTGAACATTAGTAGCAACTCAATGCTTGATGCAATTAAGGCAGAGAACGAGCAAATAATAAAAATGTTAATTAAGCTCATTCACAGCCAAATTCACTTAAAACTAAATACTCAAAACTTACCACTTAAGACTTAAAACTGAATTTTACGGGGACGTCGTTTAGCCCGGTTTAAGACCCCGGACTGTCGATCCGGTGATCGTGGGTTCAAATCCCATCGTCCCCGCCATTTTTACTCTCCGAATATTCTATTTCTCCTGAATAAAACTACCTTAACTTCTCTCATAGATTTCGCCATCTTCCCTGCTTGCCGTTAAACAAGGTATCCTTGTGAAAATCAGTAGGTTTGTAGCTGGTTGGATATAGATTCACCTTGAACCCCATGTGGGGTTCAAGGGAAATGTGTAAGAGATGGATTTTAACAAGAGTCTTGACATGAGACAAAAAATAATCTATATTCTAAATAGACGGACTGGTCAGTCTGCTAAAGGAGGTTTTGAAATGAGGATAAAATACCTAAAGAAAATGAAGGCACTTGTTGAAAGAAGAAAAAACCAGATATTAGATGCAGCAAGCCTTATCTTTTCTAAAGAAGGGTTTGCTAAAGCAAATACAGACCAGATAGCTAAGGCGGCAAATTTAGGCAAGGGTACAATTTATCGCTACTTTAAGAGTAAAAAAGACCTTTTCCTTTCGGTGGTAGATAGGGGGTTAGATAAACTGAGGGATGAGATCTTAAGAGAAGTTGAGAAGACAGATGACCCTTTAAAAAAAATAGGAAATGCAATTAAAGCCTATTTATCCTTTTTTGAGAAAAATAGAGATTTGATAGGAATCCTAATCCATGAACAGAGCAGCTTTCAGAAAAGAATCGCCAAACGTTATTTTGAGCACTACTATGGAAATGTTGATAGGATAAAGCAAACTTTTAAAACAGGAATAGAGCAAGGTTTAATAAAGGAGATAGATATTGAAAGTGCTATCAGTGTATTAACCAGTATTCTTAATGGCTTAATATATATGTGGCAGATCGAAGGCAGAAAATACCGGCTTATTGATAAAGTTCCCATTGTCACAAAGATATTTCTTACAGGGATAATTAAGGATGAAAAGAGAAGAAAAGAATATGAAAAAGCAAAATAGTCCTGAAAAATTAGGTTTCTTATTACAAAGAATAATGAAAGTTCTTCATGCGCAAGGGAGGAAATTTCTTGCAGAAGAAGGACTGACTTTCCCTCAATATTATGCCCTTTCTTTGTTGAGCAAGAAAGGGTTTTGGAAGATGAACGATTTAAAAAAAGATTTGCTTATCACTGGTCCCGGCGCAACAAAAATAGCAGACCATTTAGTGAAGAAAGGATGGGCTAAGCGAAGTCGCTCAAGAGGAGACCGCCGTATAGTAAATATTGAGATTACCGATAAAGGTAAAAGGGTTATTGAAAAAGTGTTTCGTCAAAGGCAAGATTATCTTGCGTCTATTTTAAAAAGGATTGGTGTGGATAAAAGAGATTTGCTGATGAAAGGCCTTGAAATTTTTGCTTTGAGTCTGGAAGAAGAGATTTAAATATGACATTAATTGAATGGAGTAAAATCGTATGTTTAGCAAAAAGATTGTATATTTCGCTATAATTATCTCCTTATTATTCTTGCCTGCTTATGTCTTAGCTTCTGAACCTCAAGAAGGGACTATAGTTTTAACTGAAAAAGAGGCAATAGAGATTGCTTTAAAGAATAATTATGACATCCTTTCTAAAAAAGAAGAGATAAGCCAGGCTTCTGCCCGCCTGCAACAGGCTTGGTCGCAAGTATTTCCTTATATAAGTGTAGGTGCAAATTATACCCGTTACCAAGACCACCCCTTTATTACCTATGAAGACAACCGTGGTTATAGTTTCTCAGTTAATCAGATTCTTTTTTCTGGCGGAAGAGTGGCAAATACTATAGTTGCAGCTCATAAAGCCTTAAAAGCGACCCGAGAAAGTAGAGATGAATTAGAAAATAAGATTATATATAACACAAAGCAGGCCTTTTATGCCGTTCTGTTAGCTAAAGAGCTTGTAAGAATCAGAAAAGAAACCTTAGAGTTAGCCGAAGAAAATCTCTCCATAACCAAAGAGCGCTACAAGAAAGGAGAGGCTTCTCATTATGACCTATTAAGGAGCAAAGTTGAAGTAGCCAATATCAAGCCTCAGCTTATAAAAGCAGAGAATTTCTTAAAGACTTCTTTAAATTACCTAAAAGTTCTATTAGGAATTGACCCCTCACAAAAGATTAGAGTAAAAGGAGAGTTTAAATATACTCCAGAAGAGGTTGATTTAAACAAAGAGCTGGGGTTTGCTTTAGAAAGAAGGCCGGCCTTAAAAGAAATATCTTTACAGGAGGAGGCCGCTAAAGCACAAGTAAGAGCCGCTTTTGCCGGATACCTGCCCCAGGTGAATCTTAACTTTACTGATTCCGCTAACCAAAAGGAATCATTTTCAGCAGGCAGAGAAAAATATGATGATTACTGGGTGGCAGCTATCTCTGTGAGTATGCCTATTTTTGATGGTTTTTTGACTTATGCAAAAGTGAAGGAAGCGAAGGCAAAGCAAAGAGAGTTAAGTATCTTAAGAAAAAAATTAAAAGATTCTGTAAAAGTAGAAGTAGAGAATGCGGTTTTAGATTTAGAGGCGGCAAAAAGTAGTGTGGAATCTCAAAAAGAAAATGTAGAGCGGGCAAAAGAGGCTTATCAAATTATAAAGCACAGGTATGCTTTAGGGCAAGCTTCGCAATTAGATTTATTAGACGCCCGGGTTGCCTTATCCACGGCTCAAGTAAATTTAGCCCAGAGCCTGTATGATTTTGTGGTAGCCAAGGCTAAGTTAAGGTATGTTGTGGGAAAAGGAGAGGAGTAAAATGCTAAAAAATTCCAAATTCCAAATTCCAAATTCCAAATTCCAAAATTCAGAACATATTAGTTTCAATCATTGGAGTTTTACCTGTCTCCTAGGAAGCGGAAGGTTTTCCTTCGGAGGCTATTGGAGATTGTTTGTAGTTTGGTGCTTGGTGCTTGGAATTTCAATCTTAGCAGGCTGTGGCAAGAAACTTAAAGAAAAAGAAACGGGTATCCCGGTAGAAGTGTCGCCTGCCCAGGAAAAACAGTTGCAGGAAATTTTGAAGTTTACTGGCGATATAGAGGGGAAAGATCAGGTTAAAGTTTTCTCTAAAGTACCAGGAAAATTAATTGAATACAAAGTCCAGGAGGGTGAGTCTATAAAAAAGGAAGATGCGATTGCTTTAATAGACAGGGATGTTACCGGCTTTAAATTTGAACCTGCGCCAGTGGAGGCGCCTATTTCGGGAATTGTGGCAAAAACATACCTTGATAGAGGTGATAATGTAAGTCCCCAGATACCTATTGCTGTTATTGCAAATATAGATGAAGTTAAAGTAAAAATTGAAGTAGCAGAAGTTGATTATCCCAAAGTAAAATTAGGCCAATCCGCAAAAGTAACAGTAGATGCCTACCCCGATAAAGAATTTATCGGCAAAATTTCTAAATTAAGTACGCTCATTGACCCCAATACCCGCACCGCAACAGCAGAGATAATTATCCCCAATCAGGAACATCTTCTTGTGCCAGGAATGTTTGCCCGCATCAGGATTTTTGTTGGTGAACGCAAAACCTTAACTATTCCCTTAGATGGATTATTGAGAATGCCGGGAACTGGCAGTTTCTATTGTTTTAAAGTTGAAAATGGTAAGGCAAAAAAAGTTTTCTTAAAAATCGGGATTATTCAGGACAATTTAGTAGAAGTTAAAGAAGGCCTAAACCATGGTGACTTAGTAATTGTTTCTGGACAGGGAATATTAGAAGAAGGTACCTCTGTAAAACCTGTATCCACCCCAGGGGTGGAAATAAAAAGGTAAAGAAATGAATTTGCCTCAATTTGCCGTCCGGCGGCCTTACACAGTTTTAATGATATTTCTGGCAATCTTTCTGATTGGATTGATTGCTATATTCAGGCTGCCTATTGACCTTTTGCCGGAGATAGAACCGCCAGTAATTTCTGTGCTTGTGCCTTATCCAGGAGCTACAGCTTCAGATGTGGAGTCTGATGTAGTCAAATACTTAGAGGATCAACTTTCTACAGTTCCCAATCTGGACGAACTTAACTCTTTATCCAAAGATAATCTGGGTATGGTTTCCTGCAAGTTCAAATGGGGCACAAACTTGGATGTCGCTTCCAATGATGTTAGAGATAAGGTGGATTTAGCCAAATATGATATAAAAGAGCATGCCCCCGATTCAGAAGAGCCGATTTTATTTAAATTTTCTTCTGCCACCGCTCCCATTATGGCAATAACGATTTCTGCGCCGTCTTCCTGGCCCCAGCTTTATAGAATAGTAGATAAGAAAATTTCTGATGCTTTAAAAAGGACAAAGGGCGTAGGAGCAGTAATGATTTATGGAGGGTTAAGGCGACAGATAAAGGTAGAATTAGACTGGCAAAAGATAAAAGCATATAATCTGGCGCCTTCCTTAATCATTCAGAGGTTAAAAGAAGAAAACCTTGATTTTCCTTTAGGCAGGATAAAAAAGGGAAAGCGTGATTATTTTTTAAGAATAAAGAAGCGCTTTAAAACTCCACAAGAAATAAAAAATATCCTGATTACTCAGTATAAAGGTAAACCTGTTTACTTAAAAGATATAGCCGAAGTCAGCGATGATTTTGAAGAAGAGAAGATGAAAGGGTATTGTAATGGCAAGGAGACAATTATTTTAATTGCGCAGAAGCAGTCAGGCGAAAATACAGTTGAAGTCTGCAACAACATTAAAAAGACCTTAGAGAAAGTTAAAAAGTTTCTACCCAGAGATGCTGAAATCACCATCCCTATGGATGGTTCAGA
>Ga0164318_10000285_pt1 | contig 36089 bp, 21 predicted proteins | sample GuaBasSedimGuay9_FD_113734 | JGI IMG/M metagenome (GOLD analysis project Ga0164318, IMG submission 113734) | Subseafloor sediment microbial communities from Guaymas Basin, Gulf of California, Mexico - Guay9, Core 4571-4, 0-3 cm | ecosystem: Environmental > Aquatic > Marine > Hydrothermal vents...
ACATCGCGTCGAAACGAAGAGAAGACGCGAAACATCGCGTCGAAACGAAGAGAAGACGCGAAACATCGCGTCGAAACGAAGAGAAGACGCGAAACATCGCGTCGAAACGAAGAGAAGACGCGAGGCATCGCGTCTCTACTGGCCTACAAATACGGTTTCAGAAGTTCACAAATCTCTTCGTCTTCAAAGTCTTTAGCCAATTGGGCAATTTTGTTAGCAAGCGGCAGCAATTGATGAGAGATTTGTTTCAATTGTTCAACTTGTTCAAGAATGCCATTGACATCGCCCATCATAGCCAAATCAACTAGGATGGCAGCTTGCTCAGCAGACAAATTCTCTTTTGAGGCCAAGAAATCTATTTTACTGCCATTCGCAGCAGTAGGGACAGGCGTTTTCTGTTCAGAAATCCATTTTAATTCTAAATAGTGTTGTAAACATTCTAACAACTCCTCAGCACGAATCGGTTTCGGGATAAACTCCTGACAACCTGCCTCTAAACTCTCATCGCGGTGATAACTAAAAACGCTGGCTGAAGCCGCAATCACCACTATTTTTTGATAGGCCGGTATTTGCCTCAATTGCTGTACAAATTCAAAGCCATTCATGACTGGCATCATTAAATCTAACACGATCAAATCCGGTTCACATTCACGCATTTGATCTAAACCTTCTTGACCATTACCCGCTTCCATCATTTCAAAACCTAATGGTGTTAACAGGTTCACTAACACCATGCGATTTTCGAGTTTGTCATCAATGACTAAAATTTTGAATGGGGAATCGGTTACAGGTAATCCAGCACTCGAATTTGGCTGCTTATCCAATTTTTGATAACCAATCACAGTGGGTGCCTTGGCAGGCTCTGATTGAGCTATGCCGGGTACTTCTGGTAAAGAAAGCGCCGTCCAAAATGTACTCCCTTCACCAAGCACACTCTGAACCTGTAATTTTCCCCCCATCATCTCAACCAGTTTTTGGGTAATGGATAAACCCAAGCCCGTGCCTTCTGCCCGATAATCCGGATCGCCTACTTGTTGGAAGGGCGAAAAGATTTTGTCCAATTCCTCTTCAGCAATACCAATCCCAGTATCTTCCACTTGAAAACGGATTTTATCCAACGGTTCTTCTTGCACTGTCTGCGTGTCTGAATCAGGGGAATCTCCTTCATAACCTACTTTGAGAACAAGCCGCCCTTGTTGGGTAAATTTAATCGCATTGCCTAACAAATTAATGAGAATTTGTCGCAACCGTTTTTCATCTGCACAAATCGCCACGGGAAGAAAAGAAAGCTGTTGGTATATAAACGTAATGCCCTTTTGGGCGGCCCGCATTTGAAAGATTTCAGTAATGCCTTGAATAAACTGATTAAAATTAAAATCGCTGGGATAAAGTTCGATCTTGCCTGCTTCAATTTTAGATAAATCTAAAATATCATTAATCAAGGTTAATAAATAGTGACCACTCCGTTCAATGATATCGATACCTTCTTTATGCTTTTCACTCAACGTCTTATCACGATTCAGGATTTGTGTGTAACCCAAAATACCATTCAAAGGGGTGCGTAATTCGTGGCTCATGTTAGCCAAGAAAGTGCTTTTAGCACGGTTAGCCGCTTCAGCTGCTTCTTTCGCATCCTGCAATTCAGTCTCCCATTGTTTACGCTCAGTGATATCGCGCCCAACCGATTGAAGTTCCACTACCTGCCCATTATCATCACAAATGGCCCGATCTGACCACTGTTGCCAACACAGTTCACCATGCTCTGTTCTGATGGGCCGTTCATGAATCATGATAGATTTTTCATGACTGAGAAGAGGTTGTAAATTAGGTAGAACCGTTTCCCGCGCTTCTTCAGGCATCAACATCAAAAATTTGTTGCCTAGAATCTCATCACGTTGTACCCCAAAATAGCGACAATAGGCATCATTGACAAAAGTGAGGGTGGTATCCGGTAGAAAGCGACAAATCAATTCCGTTTGATCTTCTACCACGCCCCGATAACGCGCTTCACTGGCACGTAAAGCGTCTTCAGCTTCTTTACGCTCTGTGATATCAACGATAACCCCAATAGCAGACTTAAAACCACCCTTATGGTTCCGAATAACGGTCATCGACACATCAGCCCAAAAGAAACGACGATTTTTTCTCAAGAAACGTTTTTCAATATGATAGCTATTGATAACATTTCTTGTGAGTGGCTCAAAATGCTTTTGACTGATCTCAATATCATCTGAGTGGGTAACATCAAGATAAGTGAAAGTACCCATTTCTTGGCAGGTATAACCTGTCATTTCTAACCATTTCGCATTGCAATCCAGAAAATAGCCATTCACATCAGCCAGTACAATACCAGCCGCTGCATTCTCAAAGATCGCATTCAAATGAGCCTCTCTTTCCCGCAAGGCTTCCAAAGCCCGTTTACGCGGTGTGATATCAGTCAGGACAGATAATCGTACTAATCGTCCATCATCCCACGAAATCGCCCGATCTTGAACAATAAACCAACGATTCAGTGTACTATCATGAAATTCCCAAGTATAGGTATCGGTTGGTTGACCGTTTTTCATGATAAGCCTATCATTACTACAAAAACGACAAGGGCCCGTTTGTCCCGTTTGCAAGGTTTGCCAACAAATTTTACCTATCACATCATTTTTATTCAATTTTGTCTGTGCATATTGGTTGACAAACAACACCCTGTAGGTTTGCATATCCGAAACATAAACAGCAGAGTTCAAACTATTCAAGACGGTTGTGACTCTTTCCTTGGCCTGTTTCAAACCCTCTTCAGCTTGTTGACGGGCCGTTATATCTTCAACCGTACCCAAAACACCAACGACTTGACCCGTTTTATCATCATGTAAGGGAATCCGGTTAGTTTCTCCCCAAAAGATTGAACCTTCAGGCAGTAATATCTGTTCAATAATACGATATTCAGGCCGATTGGTTTCCATGACTTGACGATCTTGACGCTGAAAATAATCTGCATGGGCTTTCCACATTAAATCAAAATCGGTTTTGCCCACAATATGATCTGGATTGTCCAATTGAACAAACTGTGAAACACGTTTATTACATCCTAAAAACACAGAATGAATATCCTTCCAAAAGATCAACTGAGGAATATTGTCGATAATCAAGCGCAAAAAAGCCTCTTGTTTGCGTAAAGCACGGGTTCTGTCGGCCACTTCACGTTCTAAGGTTTGATTATATTCTTTCAACAACAGTTCAGCCTGTTGACGTTCCGTGATATCTTCACTGGTGCCTAATAAGCCGATGACTTGACTGTTGCCATCATGTAAAGGCATTTTATTGCTTTCTATCCAGCGTTTTCCATCAGCTTGTACTATTTCTTCAACAACATGATAAGCCGGTGTGTCTGTCTCCATAACCCGCCGTTCCAGATCGCGAAAACGCTGCGCTTGTTCAGACAGGCGATTTGAATCAAAATCCGTTTTACCCACAACCTCATCAGGATTGTCTGTGTCAAAAAATAACGGTGCAAAAACCTTGTTACATCCCAAATAGACACTATTAATATCTTTCCAAAAAATCAGTTGAGGAATATTATTAATGATTAAACGTAAAAACTCTTCTTTCTCCCTCAACCTCTCTTCAGCTTGTTTACGCTCTGTGATATCTTGTACCAGTACGACAAAATAGTCTACATTTTCAAACGCATCACGTACACAACGCACAGAGAGATTGGTATAAATTACCTCACCATCCTTGCGAACAAACCTTTTGTCCATGGTATAGCCATCTTTTTCACCGCATAAAAGCCGATTACACTGTTCGAGGTGAGCCGCCAAGTCATCAACATAGGTTAAATCTTCCCAGCTTTTCTGGAGAAGTTCGTTTTGTGAATAACCAAACAGCTCGCATAGCTTATCATTCACTTGAAGCCAACCTTTTGTAGGCGATGTGATTGCCATACCAATCAGGGGCAGTTCAAAAAAATGGCGAATCCTCTCTTGGCTCTGGCGCAGAGCTTCCTCAGCCTGTTGACGTTCATGAATTTCTTGTTGTAGTACCGTATTTTGTTCTGCTAATTCTTGGGTTCGTTTGACAACTTGAATTTCTAATGTAGTACTATATTCTTTCAAATCATCCTCAGCCAATCGAAGTGCGGTTTTCACGCGCTGGCGTTCAATAATCACCTCTTGGACAAAACTTTCATATCTAATTGATTTTATGAGATAAAATACAAAAAGAACCGTAAACAGTAGGCCAACCAATAAAATAATCAAAGGCCGTAGCCAAGTTTTTTGGGTAACGGGATAATTTAAAGAGGGAATACCGAGAATAGCCCAAGTTCGCCCACCCACCTCAAAAGTTTTTTTGAAGAGCAAAATTTCCCCTTTGGGTTTTTGATTAGCCTCTAAACTTCTGCCCTCTGTTTTGTTAGAGAAGAATTTGAAGCGTGAAGCGTATGGCTGAGAAATGTATAACACTTTAGGCAAAATAGCCGATTCATCTTGTAATTGGAGATCAATACCCCTAGGGGTAATATATTTAATGGCTTTTTGTACCAATTTTTTGATACTTAATACGGCTACGATAAAACCTTGTAAGTGTTCTCGTCGCCATTTTAAGGTGTCGTTTAGAGGTAATGGTTTAGGATAAATGGGATAGATGAGATAAATCTTATCTTGTTGGCGATTATCCTGAAAGCGATTAATAGGGAAGGTGGCTTGCAAAGTGCCCGTATCACGGGCCTGATTCAATGCCTTCAATAGGGCAGAATCTGAAGCTAAGTCAAAACCGAGCTGCTTTTCACGCTTGTTTAGAACAGCATTATAATAAATAGGAAAATATTCATCACGTTGAGAAGCCATTACCATTTGATTTTGACGGTTTCGCTCAGTGAATTTAAACTGGGGATCAACCCTTCGTGCTGCTGTTTCAAAGTCAGCACGTTCAGCATGAACAATGCGAGGTACCCAATTCAGCGCGAGGATATAAGTATTACGTGATAAACAAGGTGTCGCAAAAGTGCGAAAAGCGGATTGTGTGATATGATTATTGGAAGCCTCATAAAAGGCTGCCGTCGCATATAAGACTTGAAAAGTCTTTTGAAAAGTCTCCCGCACTGCCCAAATATGTTCTTGTGCCGCTTCTTTAAATCGATGTACCCGATGCGATTGCTCCATGTCTTGTAGGGTAAAAAATCCCATGACAGAAGAGAGACTACCGAGTACTAATACCACTGCTACCAAAAAATATTTGTGTAACATTATTTTGTACCTCAAACATTTTAAACCTTGATAAAGCTTATCATTTTCCTACAAAACATTTTTTTTAGCCATACATCAATAAAAATTCCTAAAACAATTCTGATTATAACGGATTTTGGGGGGCGAACACGCAGGTTCGCCCTTACGCAAAGATATTTTTAAGGTGTCTTTAGCGTCTTTAGCGTCTTTAGCGTCTTTAGCGTCTTTAGCGTCAAAGCGCGTTTATTTTTTCACGAAAAAGTTTTGTGCAGCAAAACTTTTGCATGAAACACTGTTCATGCCCGTTTTGAGTTTTATTGATATTAACATTTATATAATCGACACAAAATATGAGATCAAAGGGCGCATTCCCAAAAAAAGGGTCATTAAGTACTGAACCATAAATTTTCAGGTATTTAAAAAAAACAGAAAGGGGGCAACCACAAGGGATTGCCCCTACACAATGTCATGTAGGGGCAATCCCTTGTGGTTGCCCTTGGTTGTAAAATACCTGTTTATTTGTGCTTCAGTACTTATTGGCCGAAGCAAAATAAATTTTGCACTCCAAGGGCCTTCAAAATTTATTTTGATGACCCTTTTTTTAGAAATGCGCCCGAGATCAAAAAGATAAAAAATTAGCGTATAATCACAAAATGGGATACTAATATAACTCAAACCTCGTAAGATTTTTGCGATTGACGCTTATGGGCCCATGCCTTATAGGTTGATGTCGTCAAAAAGGCTTATTTATTGATTTTTTCAACTCACCTCATCAGTCAAGGAGTATTAAATGGAACTCAAACAAAAAGGTGAAGATACATCAATTGATGTGAGCAAACCGTTGACTGTCACTATGAAATGGAGCACCGCGGCAGATTTTGACTTAGCCGCTGCCTACGAAACCAAACAAGGTAAACAAGGATTAGTGTATTTTGGCGATAAAGGGCAACTCAATAAATTTCCTTACATGGCCCTCAGTGGAGACGAAGGCGTAGGCGATAAAGGCGGCGATAACGAAGAAACCATGCGTATCAATCGCTTAGATGACATGAACTACGTGTGGCTATTTTGCTGGGACTACGGGATGGTGCAAACAGGGCAAGCGGCCCGTTTCAAAGACAGTGATGTTAGACTCAGTCTAGCTAATGACACAGAACACCGTATCGATGTCAATATCAATACCGGTGAAAGTGGCAATGTGTGTTGTATCGCTACCATAGATAAGAGCGATGCTGCGGAAACCAAGCTTATCAATTATAGTCAAGCTGGGACTTTGAAAGGCCTCAAAACCATTGAACAACTGATAAACGTAGTACAAAAGTTTGTTATTTAAATTAAAGGGAAAAGAGACACAGCCAACAGCTTTTAACCGTTTTTGCGTGCAAAAACGTTAAAGCAGTCGTTGTCTTACAGCTAAAGCTTAATTAAGGTGGGCAACCACGTTACCCACCATTTCACGCGCTTTGTTTCGCGGAGCGAAACAAAGCGCGTGAAATACATTTATTATGAAATTTTATTTAAGCTTAAGGTGGGCAACCACGTTACCCACCCTACATTTGATAACTGATAACTGATAACTGATAATATGAAATTGAATTTTCCAGGATTAACGAATCAAGAAGTCGAGACTGCTCGTACTCAACAGGGTACAAACTCCCTCACCACCATGGCTCGGGAAACGTTTTGGGACAAGTTGCTCAACAACATCAAAGATCCCATCATCATCATTTTGATTTTCGCTTTGGGCATCACCGTTCTTTTGATGATTTTAGGTTATACCGAATGGTATGAAAGTGTTGGTATTGCCGTTGCGGTTTTTATAGCGACTTTCGTCGCCACTTGGTCCGAACACAGTAATGAGAACGAATTTCAGAAATTGCTGGAAGAAGCCTCTATGATCCAAGTGAAGGTGTTTAGAAACAACCACTTAGTCGAAATCGGTATTAACGATTTAGTGGTAGGCGACTACATCCGGTTACAACCGGGCGATACCATTCCCACTGACGGCGTGTTAGTGGCCGGGCATTTAGAGGTTAATGAGGCCTCTCTTACAGGCGAATCTGAAGCGATTCGCAAAAAAGCGTTACCAGAGGGGGCTTCAGAAGAGGCCATTGATCGAGAAAATGGCCTTTATAGAGCGGCCTTGATTGAAGATGGTGAAGGCGTGATGCGAACAACCGCTGTCGGTGATAAAACCCGCTATGGTGAAACCATGCAAGAAATCATCACCGCTGAAGATCGTTTATCGCCACTGCAAGAAAAACTCACGGTATTGGGTAAACAAATTAGCCTATTCGGCTATATAGGCGCAGCGTTCATCTTTGTCGCCTTTATGCTCAACCACATTTTCCTGCAAACAGATGGTGGCTTTTCTGTCTATTTTGCCCAACCCTTCGGTGAAATTGTCACTCATCTCGTCACCGCGCTGATTTTAGCCATTATCATTATCGTCGTCGCTGTACCGGAAGGTTTACCGATGATGATTGCGATGGTACTCGCTTTAAACATGCGGAAACTGCTATCCGTCAAAGTCTTAGTGCGTAAAATGTTAGGCATTGAAACCGCTGGCAGTTTAACCGTGTTATTCAGTGACAAAACGGGCACCTTGACGCAAGGCCAGCTAGTAGTAGAAGCCTTTTTAACGGGCACCCATGAACATTACCAAAAACTGGAAGACATTCCCGAAACTTTACGCAACCAAGTAGCCTTTGCCATGCGTAACAACACCAGTGCCGCTATCGATCTCAGTGATCCCAAAAATCCTCAACTGCTCGGCGCGGATCGCACTGAACAAGCCATGCTGCGCTTTTTAACCCCCTTATTGGCACAAAAAGAAGAGATTTCTATAGTCGATACCATCGCTTTTAACAGCAGCCGCAAATTTTCCGCTATGCAGGTTGAAGGTGAACAAAACCTAACCTTAATCAAAGGTGCCGCAGAAGTCATTTTAGAAAATTGCACCCACACCCTAGATGGTGACGGTAACAAGATTGCACTGACCGATCAATCCACCATAGAAACAGAAATGCGCGAATTATCCGGACGCGCAATGCGCTTACTGGCCGTCGCGATAACCGAAACGCCTATTGATGAAAGCCAATCTTTGCCTAATGAATTGACTTTATTAGGTATTTTTGGGATGCGTGACGCATTACGTACCACCTCTTACTCTTCCGTCAAAACCGCCAAAGATGCAGGCGTACACGTCGTCATGATAACCGGCGATGCGAAAGAAACGGCACAAGCCATAGGCAAGGATGTAGGCTTATTCTCGAATGTTCAAGAGACTCAAGTGATCACCTCAGCAGAATTAGCGAAACTGTCTGACGAAGAACTGAAAGACATGCTGCCGCATTTGTGCGTGATTGCCAGAGCCTTCCCCACCGACAAGAGTCGGCTTGTGAAAATCGCGAAAGAAATGAACTGGGTAGTGGGCATGACAGGCGATGGCGTTAACGATGCGCCAGCGGTTAAAAACGCCGATGTTGGTTTTTCTATGGGCAGCGGCACTGAGATGACGAAAGAATCCAGCGACATTGTCATATTAGATGACAACTTTTCCTCGATCACCACCGCCATGCTTTACGGGCGCACGTTATTTAAATCCATCCGGAAGTTCTTGATATTTCAATTAACGGTCAATCTTTCCGCGATCTTAGTTGCGTTTTTAGGGCCCTTTTTCGGCTTCGATCTCCCGCTCACGATGACACAACTCTTATGGATCAACATCATCATGGACACCCTAGCGGGATTAGCTTTCGCAGGAGAAGCGGCTTTAGGACGGTACATGCTAGAAAAACCGATACCCAAAAACGAAGGGCTGATCAGCAAAGACATGTGGGCATCGGTCCTAGTCAACGGCGGCGTCGCCGCGTTCATGAGCTTGATTTTCTTAACCTACACGCCCATCCGGGAACTGTTCTCACGCGGCATGGACATTCAGAGCGCAGAAGCAGAAGCCGTCTTTTTAACCGCCTTTTTTGGGTTCTTTGTTTTCATGCACGCCTTCAACACCTTCAATGCCCGTACCCAAAGCCTCAACCTGTTTGAACACCTATTCGAGAATCGACTCTTTTTAGGGGTAATCGCCACCATCTTCATCGTGCAAACCACCTTTATTTATATAGGGGGTGAAATACTCCGCACCGTACCCCTGCAACCGATAGAATGGTTGTACATGGTGATATTGGCTATCGTATTGATTCCGGTTGATTTAATCAGGAAAATGATACGCAATGCCTTATTTGGCAACCCGGTATTGAAGCAAAGTCGTTAAAAATGAGGATTTGAACAAATCTATTTCACATTTCACGCAAAAGTTGCGCGCAACTTTTGCGTGAAATACAGTTTTTGCGCGCAAAAACTTTTGCGTGAAAAACTTGATAGAACGCTGATTGCGCTGATCTATAGCGTTTCCCGATTGAATGAAGTACAAATTTTATTTTCGTTGCAAAATTTATTTTGCATTTGGAGTGCAAAATTTATTTTGCATTTGGAGTACAAAATTTATTTTGTGTTTGGAGTGCAAAATTTATTTTGCGTTTGGAGTGCAAAATTTATTTTGCGTTTTTCGTTCCAAGGTGTACTTTATTCAATCGGGAAACGCTATATCATGATTTACGCTGATTAGATTAATTATGTCAAACGATATCAGTGTTAATCATGATAGATCAGCATTTCACGCAAACGTTTTTGCGCGCAAAAACGTTTGCGTGAACCGAAGGTCAGCGAAGCTAAATATCAGCGTTCTATTGATTTTTTAATTTACCAAGGAAAAAGCTATGCGTGAATTTAACACCAGTGGCCCCTGTAACCCGGCCCTACATTACACTGTGATGCGTGAAGCCTTAATTGCATCTGCCCAAGAAAAGATCAAAAAAGAACGCTATTTTACCCTTTTTGCGCCCAGACAGGCAGGAAAAACGACTTTCTTTCAACTGATGATAGAAAGCTTGAAAGCATCTTATACTGCCATTTGGATCAGTTTTGAAAACCTTAGCACGGTGAATAAGGAAGCATTTTATCAAGATTTAGATGAACAGCTTAAAGAGGAATTACTTCAGTACGGTATTCAAACGAATGAGACGATCACTGATCCACGTAGCTTGGCCCATTTTTTTAAAACGCTTGATCACATCAAACCGATTGTCTTAGTCATTGATGAATTTGAAGGCATCCCGGATTGTGTTTTAAGCGAAGTCATGCACACCTTCAGGAAAATCTATCATAAAAGAGAATATTATTGCCTACATTCTCTGCTTTTAGTGGGTGTGAGTACGATTGCCGAATTGGTGATATCCAGTGCTTCGCCGTTTAACATTACTGAGGAATTGCAGATACCTTATTTTACGGAAGAAGAAGTGACGGCGTTGATTGGGCAATATGTGAGCGAATCTGGGCAAGCGTTTGAAAAAAACGTGATAAAAGCCATCTATGAGAATAGCACAGGACAACCTGGTTTAGTTTGTGCGCTGTGTTCTTATATCGTAGAAAAATTAGCCACTGATCGCTGCCAACAGGTGACTAGGGAACACTATTATAGAGCACAACATCATTTTTTGAGCGAACGCTTTGACAAAAACATCATCAATATTGTTCAAAAAGCCCATGAAAAAAGAAATTTCATGCTGAGACTGCTTTTTGACGACGGGCTGCTGCCCTTCTCAATTCACGATCCAAATATGGCATTTTTGTACGCTAATGGAGTGATTGACACAAAAAATGGGAACACGGACATACTGGTTCCGCTTTACAAAAAGGTACTCATCACCGCTTTTCGCCCGTCGATAAATGGAGAAACCCGACATTATATCAACTCAGCTAATGAGACGATTAACCAATACATCACACCAGATGGGTATTTAAACATCAATGAGTTGCTTAAAGCATACCGTGCTTATGTTCGTAGACGAGGTTTTAGGGCTTTTGATACCGAACATCTGAAAGAAGCGGCTTGGCATTATTCCTTAGACGGTTTCATCAATTTTTTCATTCAACGTCTTGGCGGGCAAACTTATGTGGAAGTGCCTTCAGGGAGAGGGAGGACAGATATTCTGATTCGTTACCAAGGCAGAACCGATATCATCGAAACGAAAGTTTATTCTGATAACACCTATTTCAAAAGAGGCAAAGGCCAATTAGCAGACTATCTGAAATCAGAAAGCCTTTCTCAAGGATATTATGTTGTTTTCAGCAACCTACATACCGAAAAAGAGACACTGTATTCAGAAGAAGTGATTCAGGAAAAGCGGATATATACGCATATCATTTTGACTCATTTTGAGCAATCGAGCCGCCTTCCTGTGCCAGACGAACTGAAACGACTAACCTCAGCCGAAAAGATTGCTAATAATATGCTCAAAATGGAGAAGTTTTCAATAGCAGAAATCCAAAAAGCAACAGGTGTGAGTTTGGATAGAATTAAACAGTTATCTGCTCTGTAATGGCAATTTTTTTTCTACACAGAGTAACACAGAGTGACACAGAGTACCACAGAGGAAAAGGGCTGATTATTCAGGCAGTTCCTCAATAATTTTCATCGTTTCTACGCTGATAGTACAAACCCGTTGTAATAACTCAATGACTGGCTTTTTGTAATCAGCAAACCGATAGGTATTGAATTTTTCAGCAATGGTTTGATCACGGGGCTTTTTTTCTTTATATTGATCCAGTATCCATTCTAAAGCACTGCGATTGCCTAGTTTGTAATCCCATGCGCTTGAGGGAATGCCTTGTAATGTGGTGATCTCATCTAACAGGATCTTACCCGCTTTTTTGTCGGCTTTGAGTTTGGGTTTGTTTTGCTTGCTAGTTTCTCTATCTATTTGTTTTAGCGGGTATTTTTTGATATTTTCGTAGTTTAAATGTAAGTCCATGAGTTGTTTGCCCCACGCTACCCATTGCGAAAAATCGTCATAAAACGGGAGGCGCGGAAATTCTCGTTTTAAATTGAGGGCGTATTTTTCCCGATAAGCCGGATGATGTAATACAGCGTAAGTGTAGTGAAAGATGTTTTCCTTGGTGATGGAGTCATCTAGGTAATGGATGCGAAATTGGTTTAAGCCCCAGTCGGTTATGTTGTCGGTGCGGTTGCCTTCAGAGTCGTCGCGGTAGAGGGGAAGGCATTGAGTTTTTTCTAAAAAATCAAGGCCAGCAACTTTTTCGGTTACTAAACTTTGAAACGGTTTAGTCGATGATGCACCAGAAAAACAAATCAATTTATTAGCGTCTTTTTCGCCAAATTTAAATAATTCGCCTTGTTGATAGATTCTATGGATAATTATCCTATTGAAATAAAAATACTTTTTAATAAATGGCCTATAAAGAGAAAACCTTAAAAATTGACCGTCAAATTCTAAAATTGACCCCTTTTGTAAATGTGCTTCCAATTCATAAGTCCATTTAATTGTTCTATCAACAAAATCATTGATGGAAGTTTTCTGACCAGATTGTTCCCATCTCACCTTTTCTTTCTCGTAAATGCGACAAAAGTAATCCACCTTTTTTAGCAAGTTGTTTTCGTCAACATCATAAACCCACTCATCTCTGTTAGTTGCAATTCCCAAAGAAAACAACTTAAAAACGGCCTTTTCATATTTCTGTGACTTAGCCAATTTAGTTTCTTTATTAGCTAAGGGCACTAACTCATCAAAATCATTATCAGTTATATTAAGCCAGTTCTGATTTTTATCCGGCATGATTCTATCAAAATCAATTTCCTTCAATTGAGAAGTTCGTAGAAATGCCAATTTATCGGCGGCTATTTCCATTTCGGGGCGGCGCACATAATGAATTTTGCACGAAGTCGCATCCTGTCGCTTTACCATAAACGAAATCGCTACCCCGGTTTGAATCCCAAACACATTATTTTTAGTGCCTGATAACTTTGGATTTTTACGCACTTCGCCCCCTAAATCCACCACATAAATATCGTTAAATTCCTCCGCAACCACTTTTCTAAATCCATCAAAAGTACGTGCTTCCAAAAAAGAGGAATTAGTGACAAACGCTAAAATGCCATTTTCCGATAAACGATTACTCGCCCATCGAAAAAAACGCGCATACATATCATAAAGCTTAGTTTTCTGCGCCGTGCTGTTGGCAATATAAGTCCGTTTAATGGCTTCATCTATTTCTGGATAATCACGATTTTTGTTATTGTCATTCTCATTTTGCTGGTTGGCATTGTAAGGCGGGTTGCCAATAATCACGGAGATTTTACGCTGGTTTTGTTCTTCAATTCGTTTTGCATTTTCTGCTGTTAAACCTAAGGGTAAACCGGTTTGCTGATTTTTATATTCATGTTTAAAACCGACATTGTCTAAGGTATCGACAAAACAAATGTGGCTAAATTCTTCATAATGCCCCATTTTTTGCCGATAAGTATATTCAATATTCAAATTGGCAATGTAATAAGGCAAGATAGCGACTTCATTACAATGAATTTCTTTTAGATATTTAGCGGGCAATCGGGTTGCGGGCAAATATTCAATCAATTCAGTAATAAATGTGCCAGTGCCCGTCGCTGGATCAAGAATTTCCACATTCTCATCAGCCAACAAGCGGTTAAAATGTTTATCCAATAAATAATCCGTGCTTTCAATCATAAAACGCACGATTTCATTGGGCGTGTAAACAATGCCTAATCTATCCGCTCCTTTGGGATTGTAGGTTTTATAAAAGTTCTCATAAATCACTTTGAGGAACTTTTGCTTTTCATGATGATTGACAATATTAGCGGCCTCACGCCGGATCACGACATAATAACTTTCAATGGATTGCAACGTCTGGCGACGAATTTTGCCCGTAAAAAAAGTATTGACAACCGATTCTAATTCTTGAGCGATCACATTCTCCCGATGAAATTGGCTTTCATTAAACACCGTGAATAAAATGTCTTCAGTCAAAATATGCTGAATGATCATTTCCCGAATATCAAACTCATTGATTTTGGGATTGATAGATTCTTGGCAGAGGGTAAATAGCTTATTAAAAGCGGTGAGGAACTTTTGATGGGTTTGGTTAGCTATGGTAGAACGTAAAGTTTCAACAACGGTGGGCAAGTCGGCTCGAAATTGTTCAATTGCTTGTCTAAAATCCCGAACCTCTGGGCGTTCATAATTGAGAAACTGATTGAGGATTTGTTCGAGTTTATCGGCCTCTTTCATGTTGACTCGCAAGACTTCTGAACCGTTTTGAATCAAGACTGCCGTTTGGGAATCTTCAAATATAATATTGTCATTGGGGTAGCCTTGAAAAAGTTTTGCTTCAATTTCCTTATCTAAATCATCAAATTCGTCTTTAGCTTCCCAATAACCCCACGCTAAGCGTAAGGCATCTTTGACTATGCCATCTAATCGAACTGAGGTATTTTTCGATGTTTGATAATACAGTTCAGGCACGACAATAAAATTTTTAGGCTCACAATAACTATTTAGTAAATTCTCAAACGCGCCGCGAATGGACTGTTCATTTCTTGAACCACCGTGTTGAATTAGACTGTCAAGTTTTTTGTAATAGGTTTGAATTTGTAGCCTGGACATTTAATTTCAGTTATCAGTTCCACGCAAAAGTTTTGCGCGCAAAACTTTTGCGTGGAAATCAGTTATCAATACCTTGATATCCCGTTATAATTTGAGCAACCGCGCTAAAATACCTTGAAACGAGCAAGAATGAAAAGTTCTGCTGTATTTAAAATCCTGTTAATCTATTAATCCGTTTAATCCTGTTCAAAATCTTTTGGCGAAGGTATTAGAGTTTGATAGGCCTATTGATATTAAACAAACAATAGGCCTATAAAATCAGACTGGTAAGGGCATTATAAAACAAATACCCCAAGTAGCACTGTAAGCCCAATAATCATGGCAAAGGCATAGTGATACAGTAAGCCTGTTTGAACGTTACGAATCACGCCTGAAAACCAAGCGACGGTGTTGGCAGATCCGTTGACGAGTAATCCATCAATCAGTTTGACATCGCCAATTTGCCACAGTCCAGTTCCTATTTTGCGGGTACCGCCGGCAAAAAACCAGTCGTTAAACCGATCAAAACCGTATTTATCAACCAGTATTCTGTACGCTAGATCAGTACGCTTTGCAATCATCGCGGGCCATTCTGGACGCTGTATATACAGAACATAAGCGGTGAGTACTCCGGCTCCTGCTAACGCCAACGGCCATTGGAACAAGCCATGCCAGATAAAATTGATAACGCCATGATAGTGTTCTGGATCAAAAGGCTTATGTTTATCGGTGACGAAAATAGCGCCATCAAAATAGTGACCAAATAACAGGGGGCCGATAGTCAATATGCCTATGATTATGGAAGGTATGGCCAAGGCAATCAGGGGCCCTGTGATTACCCAGGGGGTTTCATGCAAGTGTTTACGGGTATGTTCATCCATTCGCTCTTTTCCATGAAAGGTGAGGAAGAACATGCGGAATGTGTATAAAGCGGTTACAAACACGCCTAGCAAAACGGCATAGTAGGCAAAACCGGCTTCCCAACCGCCTCTGATGTCATAAGCATGGTGCGCGGCTTCAATAATGGCATCTTTGGAGAAAAAGCCGGCAAAGCCGGGAAAACCTATCAGTGCCAGTGAGCCAATTAAGACTGTCCAATAGGTAATGGGCATGTATTTTTTCAGGCCACCCATTTTTCGCATGTCTTGTTCATGGTGCATGGCTATGATGACTGAACCTGCGCCTAAGAATAATAGGGCTTTGAAAAAGGCATGGGTCATCAAGTGGAATATGCCGGCGGCATAAGCGGATGCGCCTAAGGCGACGGTCATATAACCGAGTTGCGAGAGTGTGGAATAGGCGACGACGCGCTTGATATCGTTTTGGACGATGCCTAATAGACCCATAAAAAATGCTGTTATCGCGCCAATCACTAAAACAAAACTGAGCGCTGTTTCACTTAATTCAAATAGCGGCGACATCCGCGCTACCATGAAAATACCGGCTGTTACCATGGTGGCGGCATGAATTAAAGCTGAAATGGGTGTGGGGCCTTCCATTGAATCGGGTAGCCAAACATGTAGCGGAAATTGCGCTGATTTACCCATCGCGCCAATAAATAGCAAAATGCAAATGACGGTCATGATTGACCATTCTGTGCCCGAAAACAGACTGATTGTCTTTTCATACTCACCGCTTTGAGCCAAATTAAAAACTTCGACATAGTTGAGACTGTTAAAAGTCATCAACACGGCGGCAATGCCTAATACAAAACCAAAGTCGCCTACGCGATTGACTAAAAACGCTTTGAGATTCGCATAAATGGCTGTGTCTTTGTTAAACCAAAAGCCTATCAAGAGGTAAGACACGAGGCCCACTGCTTCCCAGCCAAAGAATAACTGGAGAAAGTTGTTCGACATCACCAGCATGAGCATGGCAAAGGTAAACAAGGAAATGTAGCTAAAAAAGCGTTGATAGCCCGGATCATCCTGCATATAACCGATGGTATAAATATGCACCATCAAAGAGACAAAGGTGACGACCACCATCATCAGCGTGGTGAGTGAATCAATCATAAACCCAATTTCAAAACGGATATTACCCGCGACTAGCCAGGTGTACAGCGTTTCATTAAAGGGTTCATGCCCCCAAAAAATGATTTCAATAAACACATACACCGAGAGCAGAAATGACATGGCGACAGCGCCAATCGTGACAGAGTGAGCAATTGTTCGACTGACTTTAAACAGTCCAGCAATGATAGCCCCCATCAAGGGCGCTAATACAATCGCAAGCGCATAATTTTGCATTATTTAAGTAGTCCTCATCAGTTATCAGTTCCACATTTCACGCGTGAAATAATGTTTTTGCGCGCAAAAACATTTAGCGTGGAAATCAGTTATTAGTTATCAGTTATCACATTGTCTACGGACGCTTAAGGAGGGGCGAACCTGCGTGCTCGCCTAGTTATCAATGAGCAATGTAGGGGCGAACCTACGTGTTCGCCCTTTTTACCTACGTGTTCGCCCTTTTTACCTACGTGTTCGCCCTTTTTACAATAGCGTATCGAAAAAAAGCCAATAGCTTTCGCTCTTGGCATCGTACTACAAAAATTACCCAAAATGAATTATAAAGTGAGTTGAATTAGCCCAGTAGGACATAATCTAGCATTATCTATAAAAACGCCATTGGGTAAGATTGGCTATAGTTTAAAAGATTTCTTTTCTCAAACGCTATAGTTATCCAAAAATTGACCGGTTTATTCGTTTGCAAGTGTTAAATTGGATAGAAGATGAGTCATTGATATCATAAAGAAAAATATCCCTAATCTCCCAAGGCTCAAAAAGGGGTTTAGCCATTTTTATTTATTATCTAATGAGCAACTTGGATTGACGAAAAATTTTTTCGCCGTTATTAGATAACTGATAACTGACTACTTCCAAATTTTCCCCAGCCACGATTTTTTAGCCCAGTTTTTTTGCATTCCCTTTTCGGCAAAAAAACCAGTGTATCTTTTGTCTTCTTGTACGATATGCTTTTTCAACCAGCCTCTCAAAAAAGAAAGCAGTTCAGCATTGATCTCTTCACCGTGCTCGACTCTGTCTTTCAGTGCCATAACTTGGCTAGTCAATTCTGCATGTTGTGCTTTGTGCCCTTCATAAGCCGGATAGTTAAAAATCCGAAACAGGCTTTCTTCAACGGCAAAATGTATGATGGTGTATTGCACCAGTTCCGTTAATACCTCACTAGCAACAGAGGCATTACGCATGATAAAGGCCTCATTAAAGAGCCGATTGATCAAATTGAACAGAACCTTGTGTTGTTCATCAAGTTCCTGAATACCGACACTTAAGTCGTCGCTCCAAGAAATAAATTCTCTTTCCATAGTGGTCTCCAAATGGTGAATGTACCGAATGAAGACGATGCTTCAAGTCAACATCGCCCACTCCTAGCTCTTCAATGATCTAATTATTCAATGAGCAATAAGCAATTAAATTAGAATTAGATTAATTGATTTCTGCGAACACGCCGCTTTGCCCCTACTGTGTTATAGGCCTTAATTTGCGTGTTGTTTGCCCAATGCTGACAACATATCCAACAGACTGGTTTGGGTATTTTTGACATCGTTTTAACACAATGTATTATAGTATCAATAAACTAAAGTTTGTACTCCCAATCTCACAAACTCAGTTGATCGAATGTCGTTTCGGTTTGTAGTTCATCATACCGTTTGATAACTGATAACTGATAACTGATAACTGATCATTCATATTGACTGCATAACGCTCATCAATATACCTAAGATTTTATCCACTTGGCTGATCAAGTATTCCTCAAAATCAATATCAATGGCTTTGTTTTCTAATTTTAGAAATCTCCAATTGCTGCCAGTTGTCACGACACCTAATATATAAGGCATATGGTGTTTTTGTTTTTGATTATAAATCTCAGAAGCGATCATTTCGGCGGCGCATTGAGCGTAGCCCAATTTGATATTTTCATTCTTAGCTTCAACAATGCAGACGACGGGAAATTGAAGAAATATCTGATTTGGGGATTGACTCAATATGAAATCACAGTAGCCCGTTAAACCCGCTTTATCGTCTACATTAAATTCTAAACCTGAAAATAGACTGATTTTCCGTTCAAGGCGTTTTCTCACTTCAACTAAAACGGGGGCAATGATTAATTCAGAACGCGCTTTTTCAGTATTAATATTTAAGGCGAGGGAGACATTTTCACTCAAAATATTAGCCAGTTGCTCACTGGGCTTCACTGCTGTTATATTTTCAAAGAGTGAGCCACTTGAACTGGAAGAGATACTGAATTGTTTTTTGATCTGATCGAGTGTTTTGAAATCACTATACGACATTTTGATTTACCTTTTTTTAACACAGAGGGCACTGAGTACCACAGAGTGCCACAGAGTTTTTATTCAACAAACCAAATAACAAATAACAATTCACTAAAAACAATAGCTTATCTGATTGGCAAACGTCTTGTTTTTTTGAATGACTTTATAAAAAAGAGATAATCTTCTATTATGTCTTTATGAAAAAGAAATATATCATCAAAACGCTTTTGAAAGATTTTCTCACTGCAACATTGCCCACAATAATCACCCGTGATTATCAGATTCCTATTGCCAGTGGGAAAATCATTACACTCATTGGAGCAAGGCGCAGTGGTAAATCTTTTTTATTATATCAATTAGTCAAAAAAATTACGGTTCGGGTGCCAAAACAACAGATTATTTAGAAAGGTATTTGCACGAAGGCGGTTTTCCTGAATAAATTTATATATAAAAACCTGACAGGTTTTGAAAACCTGTCAGGTTTGGGCCAAAATATTTATTTGAACTCCTATACAAGGATTGTTAAAAACCTGACAGGTTTTGAAAACCTGTCAGGTTTGGGCCAAAATATTTATCTGAAGGGGGCCGCGATAAATCGTACCATGCTTTAAGCAGTATAAGTTGCCCAAGTTGCCCAAGGCCAAAAATAGATAAATTCTGGACACCTGAACTTTTGAACAAAACTATATTTAGCTTCGCGCACCGAAGGCTCACGCTAAAGTTTCGCTCGCGAAACTTGTTAAGTGAAATGTGAAATAATGAACAGTCAATGTTCACGCCAGTTTTGAGTTTTACTGATATTAACTCCTATACACTGATGAGATCATCAAATGCCAAGTACTTATCCTTTATTATAAATAATCCTTGTAGTTATATTGGGCTTATAGTTCCAGTAGAACAAAGGATTGGAGATTTTGGGAATTTGAAAAAGGGGAGATTTGAAAACTGGGGATTGTAGAAATTTTGGGATTGCCCCTTATGAAAAGGGGCATAAAGATGACAGGATTTGGAATTTAGAACTTAAACTTGAGATCAACCATAACCCGATCAAAGTCATATTCTTTCTCAATATCCTTTTTATTCCTAAAATAGGAAGCAGACAATTTCCAACCCTTGGCAAGTTGATAACCGAAATTCAGTTCATGGCCTTTCCCATCCGTGCCACCGCCGATAAAGTCAGAATCGCTAAAGGTACCAAAAACCGCATCGGCTTCAATATTGCGGTAATTGTAACGAACATCCCAAGAACCCGGTCTTTTCGCTTTGTTCACTTTGAAGCCAAGCAAATAACCCGTGTCATTGTCATCAGCAACCGTATTAATGACATAATCGAAAAATAAAGACACAGGCAAGCCCGCCCCCTTAAAGATCACCTCACCAAACAACTCCAATTCGTTGTAATCGGTAATAAACCTGTTTTCGTCATCCAAGGTATTACCGAAACTACCCGCATCCTCCAGAAACTCAAATTCATTCAGTGTCCGATTTTTGATACCCGTATAGTCATAATAGCCCACACCAAAAGTCGTGTTGAACTCTTGAGACTTCATTTTGTGGCCTGCCTGGGCACCAAACATAAAAGAATCATCCTCTTTTTTGCGCTCTTCTAGGTAGAAAAAGCCGGCATTGACAAAAAATTGATCCGCATGATACTGCAAGCTTAAACCTTCCGGTCGCAAATCAGTATCCCATAACTGTTCTGTTTGGATGGGCTGATAGAACGGATTTTGGAATTTACCGCCCTTGAACGTCAGGTTACTGTCTGGTTTCCAACCAAAATAGGCCTGATCAAGCCGAATATCTTTAGTATTAGACTGACTATCCAAAGTTTGATTGGTAGAGATCGGATCATCACTACCGGAAGCAATTACTGTCCCGACTTCCATCGTGTTGTTCACTTTGCCGTAAATCCCTACCCGTAAGCGAATACGATTACGATGACGCTCGTAAGCACTCTTTTCATCATCAATAAACTCATAGCGATAACGAAAATCACCTTTTAATTTAAACCGTTCTATCCAATCCGAATCTGCCGATACCAAAGAGGGTATAGCGACACTCAAACCAAGTAAGCCCATGGCCGTTGTTTTTACGCTTTTCCATCTATTCACTTTATTATTCTCCCATTTTAACGATAGGGGCAATGCCGAAAATTGCCCAAAATGTGATGAAAATTTATTATAATAAAATTATTTGACAGATTGATGACAAAAACAATAAAAACAATAAAAAACAATATAATTTATAGGGTAATTTATTCTGGTTGTCGCTTTTCAAGTCGCCATTGTTCAAAAAAGATATTGTAAACGCAGTGATAAGGCATTAGCGTTGTTTTTGCCCAGTTCTTCCGCATCTGGGCCTTTGATATCGGTCAAAATATAGTTCGCTGAAAGGCGAATTTGTGAGTTCACGTAGTGGTTGACACCCAAGGTAATATTATTGACCTCAACGCCTTTGTCATTGTCAGCCACATCGATCTGACTAAAGCGGGTAACCAGTTGCCAAACATTGTGCGCTGACTTAGGCTTAAAAAGATTGAAGTGAGCCCTTTTATAAGAAAGGGTTTCGCCCGTTAAGAAATAATCGACTTGTATATAGTAACCCTCATAATTCGCATCATAAGCGCCTGAATCGCCTAAATCTGACATACTGTTAATGGCAGCCCTCATATATTCAGCCCTAACTGACAAAGGCCCAAAGACAAGCGCCGATTCAAGCCCTAAAAGGGTTATTTTGTCAGCTTGAGTGACAGCGCTTTGAACGATTTTGTTAGCCAAATGCACTTCAGCCGTTTTTTTGATTTGATAATCATTACCATCAAAATCACGATATGATCCGGCTAAACCTAAATGCATGAAGGCCTTTTTCCCAAAACGAGGCGCGTAAGTCATACGCCCTGTCCAAGCATACGTGTCTCGGTTAGTCTCAGTTTGATTGTCCGCATAAACCCCTCCTGCAAGGCTGACATCACCACGTTGTCCAAAAAAAACTAAACCATAGCTATAAGAAGGGGTAAAAGCGTCAGAAATCATGGCACGTTCTATGGTAGCAATATACTTTGAGCTTTCTAACGTTTCCAAACCAAAAGGTTCTTTAGCCTGACCGATTGTTAAATCAAACCCCTTTTCGCTTTTATATCTCACATAAACATCTTTAAATTCAGCTTCTTTTGTACGATCATTGATATCAAGCTGCATTTTCGCTTGCCAATCAGGGGTTAAATCGCTTTTAATAAAAATGCGGCCACGACGCATTTCGTTACCACTACCTGAATTATCCTGATTATGAGCGCCATTAAAGTAATCATAATCCAACTGGATTCTACCGCCAATTTTGTATTGAACCGGTTTCAATTTGACAGCCTCACCTTTTTGGGTGTGTTCAGTCTGATCTGCAAAGGCCGGCATTGCCAATGCGCTCAAGCAAGCGACCGTTCGAGTAAACGGTTTAATAGACTTGTTCAGTATGTTAGACATGCCTAGTTATTCTCATTGTTCGAGTTAAATTGGATAGAGATGAAATACAAGTCAAGTGAATTAACATTGTGTTCTTATAGAAATAAAGCAAATGATGCAGTAATCAAGCCCTTTTTAAATGATGATTTCGTATGACTATAAATAAATTAGCTAATCCCCAAATAGACTAAAAACTTCGGAAAACTTTTTTGCATCCAATATTTTCAATGACTTACAAAAATATGCCTAACCAAAAATCAATGACTTACAGACTTTTCCGAAGTTTTCAGAAATAAACCAATAATGTATAAACAATCATTTATACTTTGCATATCGAACGCGCTTCAAAGCGCCCGTGAAGAATTGCACTGATAAAATATCATTTTAAGTCATTGATTTTTAAGAGCGACATGGTTTTTTTGGGGACACTCTCAATTTCGATATCCAAAGACGTTATAATATGTAAATGATTGTTTTGTTGATAGATTATTTAATGATGAAACCTTGATATCATTAAGAGTTAATATATTATATTGAAATTGATTTCGTTTAACGTCATCAAAAATATTGATTGTCATGATAAAATGATTTATTGATATAAAGTATTTATTTCTTGAACAATTCAACCCGTTGGAGATTTAGCACTAATGCCTCTTGAAATAAATGGCAAAACCATTGAAGTGGATAATGAAGGTTATTTGGTTCATCCAGAAGAATGGGATGAAGAGATAGCAAAACATCTTGCACAACAAGAAGAACTCGAACTGACTGATTTGCATTGGACATGCATCAAGTTCCTGCGCGATTCTTACGAGACAAAAAAGGCTGCGGTTGACGTTCGTTTTGTGATTAAGCACCTGGCTGATGAACTGGGAGAAGACAAAAAGAAGGCGAAAAAACGTTTGTTTGAATTATTTCCTTATGGTTATGTCAAGCAAACGTGCAAAATTGCCGGCATGAAACGCCCTAGAGCATGGAGTACAGGTTAATTTTTCAAAGGGTGCCAACCCTGAAAATGTGAATATCCCCAAGTGTAACATCAGGTATTGTAGGGGCATACCTGCGTATATGCCCTTACACCGCGGGTTTGGTAGGCGCTTCACTGCGTATATGCCCGATACGATATGGCATTGAGATGCAACTTGGGGAAAAGATTCAATCAAAAAAAAGGATGAAAACAGATGGAAGGCATTGTGGTTAAATTTGATAAGAAACGTGGATTTGGCTTTATCAGGTCAAAAGCACTTTCTGAAGATGTTTTTGTGCATATTCGAGAACTTCCAGATCGACAACCTTTATCAGTGGGTCAACAGGTTCAATTTGAGACTCAAAAAACAGATAAGGGTTTCTCCGCAGTAGAAGTCATACCGGGTAATAAGCGAATTTCCCCATTCTGGTTATATGGCATAGCCGCTATTGTTGTGACGATAGCGTCCATGACGCTTCTATATTCTAGCGGTTTGCATATCGTTGTATGTTACATCGTGTCAATCAATTTGTCTACTTTTTTATTTTATGGGTATGACAAAACGATTGCAGGCTCATCACTATTGAGAGTACCTGAATGGGTATTACATGGGCTATCAATGGGTGGCGGTTCCCCCGCAGGGCTTATCGCTCAAAAAGCGTTTCGCCACAAAACCATTAAAGGTTCATTCCAGTTTGTCTATTGGGCGATTGTTGTTATTCAAGCGATTATTCTGGTTTTGTTATTGATTGAGTTTTAACCGGGTAATCCCCTTACCAAGTTTGTCAAAAATGGCAAATAGAAACGCGATGTAGAGACGCGATGCCTCGCGTCTCTAAGATCTAATATAATAGTTTTGTACAGAGTTCAAAATCACGCAATCCGAGTTTGAAAAAATCCGCTTTTTTTTGATTAAGTACTGAAGCACAAATAAACAGGTATTTATACCGCAAAGGGCTCATCAAGTGGGATTGCCCCTACAAGCCGCCCGTAGGGGCAATCCCTTGTGGTTGCCCCCTTTCTCCTTTTTTTTAAATACCTGAAATAATGTTTTTAATGTTGTAGGGGCAATCCCTTGTGGTTGCCCAAAAATGATTTTATTTAAGGAGAAAACCATTTCATGTCTCAAGCCGCTATTTTATGTGTTGATGATGAAACACTCGTATTGGAAACGCTTGAAATAGAATTTCATAAAGCATTTAATGACACCTACCGCTATGAATTTGCTGAAAGTGCGGAAGAAGCCTTAGAAATTATTGATGAACTACATGAAGAAGGTATTAATATTTTGGTGATTGTCTCAGATTGGCTAATGCCAGGTATGAAAGGAGATGAGTTACTGATTCAGGTTCATGATAAATGGCCTCATATTGTTAAAATCATGCTCACTGGACAAGCAGATCAAGCAGCGATTGAACGTGCCCAACAGGAAGGTCATTTACTCCGCTGTTTGTATCAACCTTGGAATAGTAAAGAACTGGTTGAGACAATTAAAATGGGTTTAGCAACTTACAGCTAAATAAGAGATAGCGCGTCAGGAGTCATTTCAAATTTGAATGGGTTTCATTATTAAAAGGGTCCCATAAATTATTTATTTTATTCTAAAAAGAGGGTAAATTATTTGTTAGCGACACCCTTATGCTGTTGATTTTATTAAGATTGACGGTTTAAAGGTGTTGCCTATTTTTAGGGAAAAGGATGGTGGGATCGCTGTGCTAAAGGATTCAGAGCGGCACCCACTTACCCACCCTACGAGACGAGATACTAGTACAGGAAAGCGGAAATCCTAAGACCACCTAGTAGGCCTAAAAAGGTTGCCCCAGTTTTTCAATGGTATGGAAACTGGAGCGATCCTGCACTAGGGAACAAAAACAAATAGTAAAAATAAAGAGCTCGTTAAGACAATTGTAAACGAGTTTTTAGCAAAATATGAATAAATTAGCTATTATCTGTGTTGATGATGATCAGGCTATACGCGACAGTCTAGAAATAGAACTGAAAAAAACCGTTAGCGATGACTATCGTGTTGAAATGACAGAAGAAGGTAAAGAAGCTTTAGAACTCTGTCAAGAGTTATTAGCAGAACAGCATGAAATTGCTTTAGTCATCTCCGATTGCATCATGCCCGGTATGAGAGGGGATGAACTCTTAAAACAGATTCATATCCTGTCTCCCAATACGATCACTATTATGTTGACCGGACAAGCTCAGATTGAAGAAGTCAGTAATGCTATCCAATATGCAAAACTGTATCGTTACATTGCCAAGCCTTGGCATTCTGACGATCTGAGATTGACAATCAAAGAAGCATTAAATAGCTATTTGAAGGAAAAAAAGCTGGCCCAATTTACCCAAGAACTGCAAGAGAAAAATGCCGCATTACTCAAACTCAATCAAGAAAAAAATGAATTTTTAGGCATTGTCGCACATGATCTGAAAAACCCACTGTCTACGATTCAGATAGGAGCAGATTGGATTAAAACGGATTATGAATATTTGTCTCAAAAAGAAGTGATTGAAACAGTCAGTACGATTTGTACCTGTACTGGCCAAATGTTTGAGCTCATAAAAAATCTGCTTGATGTTAATCTCATTGAATCGGGTAAACTGAAAGTTTCATTTAATCTAGTCGATATTCAACCTATTTTGCAATCGCTGGTCAATCGTTACAAACCATTTGCCGAGGCAAAGCACATCAGGATACAGTTTCAAAGCTTGGAAAAACACTACATGGCCTTAGTTGATGAACTGCTCGTTTTGCAAGTATTAGATAATTTGATCTCAAATGCGGTAAAATACACACCTCGTGGCAAAAAGATTGAAATCCGCATTAGCAAAACTAAAAATTTGATTTGTTGTGACATACAAGATGAAGGGCCGGGAATCTGTGAGCCTGAACAACCCAAATTATTTCGTAAATTTGCCCACTTAATATCTGAACCAACTGGTGGCGAACATTCTACGGGCTTAGGTTTATTTATTGTCAAAAAATTAGTCATAGCCATGAATGGCTCAGTGTGTTGTGATAGCGAATTAGGCAAGGGATCAAAATTTACAGTCTGTTTTCCAATAAATCACACTCTGGGGGTAACCCATTCTGGGTTGTGTGAATAGCACCAAGGGGCGATGCTCTTTTAAATTTGGTGTCCCCAAAATCCTTTATAATTAGGGAAAATCCTTTTTTTTAACTCAAACCATACTCTATGGAGTTCTATTAAATGTCTGAAAAATACATCTATTCCTATCATGAAGGAGATGGAAAAAACAAACACTTGTTGGGTGGTAAAGGGGCCAATTTATGCGAAATGACGCAAATTGGTATCAATGTCCCTCCCGGCTTTGTGATCACTACCGCAACTTGCCTAACCTATCTTGACACGCCCAATCGTACATTGCCCGACGGCTTGATGGACGATGTGAAACAAGAGATGCAAGGGGTTGAAAAAGGCACGGGTAAACTGTTTGGCGATCCCAATAATCCGCTACTGGTTTCCGTGCGCTCTGGCTCTGCCATGTCCATGCCCGGCATGATGGATACGATTCTGAATCTCGGCCTCAATGCTGAAACCTTACCCGGCGTGATCAAACAAACAGGCGATGAACGTTTTGCTTACGACTCCTATCGCCGCTTTATCCAATTGTTCGGTAAAGTCGCCTTAGGGGTTGCTGATGAACACTTCGATAAACAATTTGAAACCGTCAAACAGCGTGTCGGTGCCCAAGTTGATGTGGATTTAAGTGCTGAAAACCTCAAGGAAATCAGCGATTTATTTCTGCTAGTCGTTAAAGAACAAACCGGCAGGCCGTTTCCTGAAAAGGTTTATGAGCAACTGGAAATTGCCATCAAAGCCGTGTTTAACTCTTGGGGAGGCAAACGGGCTGTTGATTATCGCCGTGAATTTAAAATCACGCCTGATATGGCCAATGGTACGGCTGTCAATGTCGTCGCCATGGTATTCGGTAATATGGGGAACGACAGCGCCACCGGTGTTGGTTTTACCCGTAACCCAGGCACAGGTGAAAATGAAATGTACGGCGAATACTTGGTCAATGCCCAAGGTGAAGATGTCGTCGCCGGCACTCGCACGCCTAAACCAGTACAGGAACTGGAAAAAGAAATGCCAGACTTGTACAAACAACTGGTCGATCTGCGTAACAAACTTGAAAACCATTACCACGAAGTCCAAGACTACGAATACACCATCGAAAAAGGCCAGTTGTTTTGCTTACAAACCCGCAACGGTAAAATGAATGCCGTGGGTATGGTGCGAAGCTCTGTGGAAATGATGAATGAAGGCCTGATCAACAAAAATCAAGCTTTGTTACGTGTCAATCCAGAACAACTTGAACAATTGCTACACCCCCGTTTGGATCCCGAACATAAGGCAGAAGCTTTAGCACAAGGCTTACCCGCTTCCCCAGGAGCGGCTTCGGGTAAATGTATCTTTGATGCGGATCGCGCTGAACTGATAGGCCGTTCTGGTGAAAAAGTCATTCTGGTGCGCGAAGAAACCAAACCTGAAGACATTCATGGCTTCTTTGCTTCCCAAGGTATTCTCACCAGTCGCGGCGGTAAAACCTCCCATGCTGCCGTGGTAGCACGCGGGATGGGTAAAGCCTGTGTCGCCGGCGCAGAAGGCATTAAAGTCGATACGAGAGCCAGACAAGCAACAATCGGTGATCAAGTTTTACATGAAGGCGATGTGATTACCATTGACGGTAGTAGCGGTAATGTTTACATCGGTGAAATTCCTACCCTACCGCCAACCTTTTCAAAAGAACTGAAAACGTTGCTGAGTTGGGCTGATGAAGTCGCGCAATTGAAAGTCATGGCGAATGCGGACACCCCTGATGCGGCTGAAAAGGCTATAGAATATGGCGCGATGGGCATAGGCTTATGCCGTACTGAACGCATGTTCAATGATGTTGATCGCCTGCCCATCGTGGTTGAAATGATTCTCTCGGATACGAAAGAAGCGCGTCAAACGGCATTAAACAAATTGTTACCCATTCAACGCGGTGATTTTAAAGCGGTTTTTAAAACGATGTCACCGTTTCCCGTTACAGTGCGCTTACTTGATCCCCCTTTGCACGAATTTCTACCGAGCGAAATGCAGTTGACTGACGAACTTGAGAATCTACGTCAACTACGGGGTACGATCCAAGGTGTCGCGAATGTCTTGAACACCCTTCGCGTCAGCCAAGCCAACCCTAATGATTTACCCACCCCGTTGCCAGCGCCATTTGACGAAATGGGCGAAGAGCGGATCAATGAAATCATTAATAAAAAAGAACAGATGCTTCGCAAAGTGCGCGAGCTTTATGAAGTCAACCCCATGCTTGGTCATCGTGGTGTGCGTTTAGGGATCACTTATCCCGAAATCTACGCCATGCAAATTCGCGCCATTCTGGAAGCCAGTGCGGAATGCGTCAAAGAGGGGATTGATATTCACCCCGAAATCATGGTACCCCAAGTCACGACGGCCCAAGAGTTGAAACATGTCAAGAAAATCGTGGAAACGACTCAAGCAGAAGTTGAAGCGGCTTACGGCCTCAAGCTCAAATTTGAGTTTGGCACCATGATTGAAGTAGTCCGTGCTTGTATGAGAGCGTCACATCTTGCTGAAATCGCTGAATTTTTCTCATTTGGCACCAATGATTTATCGCAAGCCACCTTCTCCTTCTCGCGAGAAGATGCCGAGAACAAATTCTTGCCGTTGTACAACGAAACGGGCATCTTGCACGACAACCCCTTTGAAGTGCTAGATGTCAAAGGTGTTGGGCAACTGATGAGCATGACAGTGGAATGGGGTAGGAAGAGCCGTGCAGGTTTGAAGGTAGGTATTTGTGGAGAACAAGGTGGACACCCTGACTCCATTCGCTTCTGCCACCACATTGATTTAGATTACGTGTCTTGTTCGGCCCCGCGTGTACCAATAGCTCGCCTAGCGGCTGCCCAAGCGAAGTTGTTAGAAGACAAATATACTGTCTAGGTTTTGTAGGGTGGGTAACGTCTTTATGTTGCCCACCATTCCCCGTTTTGGGCTGAAAAATCAATTCTCCTGTAGGGTGGGTAACGTCTTTATGTTGCCCACCATTCCCCTGCAAAATTCTTCCGTAGGGTGGGTAACGTCTTTTTGTTGCCCACCATTCCCCGTTTTGGGCTGAAAAATCAATTCTCCTGTAGGGTGGGTAACGTCTTTATGTTGCCCACCATTTTTGGGCTGCAAAATCTTTTGTTGTCCACCATTCCCCTGCAAAATTCTTCCGTAGGGTGGGTAACGTCTTTATGTTGCCCACCATTTTTGGGCTGCAAAATCTTTTGTTGCCCACCATTCCCCTGCAAAATCAATTCTCCCGTAGGGTGGGTAACGTCTTTATGTTGCCCACCATTTATTGTTTTGGGCTGCAAAATATTTTGTTGCCCACCATTCCCCTGCAAAATTCTTCCGTAGGGTGGGTAACGTCTTTATGTTGCCTGCCCCATTAAAATCTTCTCAACGTTTTGATCTCACCTTAGAAGAGTTTTTCATTCCAGTTTAATTTCTTCTTCAAGGCTTCGAGCTGCTCACTATACTGATTGAGCAACGTTTCGGCTTTTTCCACAGTAAGCAAAGCTTGCTTGACTTGACTGGATTGGGCTTTGAGTTGTTCAAATTGCTCATTGTGCTGATTGAACGTGGTAGCGATTTTTTGTTTCAATGCGAGCAACTCGGCATTGACTTGAACTATCTGCTGATCCTGTTCATTAAGCGTAGCCGTCGCTTCGGTTTTCAAGCTTTGCAACTCGGCATTGACTTGAGTTGATTGCCCGCTGAGTTGTTTTATCTGCTCCGCAAGCTCTTCAAGCACCGCAATCGCTTTTTGTTCCAAAGACAACAAATCAGCCTTGACTTGAGTCGATTGCCCGCTGAGTTGTTCAAACAGCTCATTGTGTTCAGTGAGCTTCGCCGCCGTTTCCGTTTTCAAGCTTTGCAAATCAGCATTAACTTGAGTCGATTGCCCCTTGAGTTGTTTGATCTGTGTTTGAAGCGGCTTAAACATCGCAACCGTTTCTTGTTTGACAGTCTGAAAATCGGCATTGACTTGAGTTATCTGATCAGTGTGTTCATTAAGCTTCACCGTCGTTTCCGTTTTCAAGCTTTGCAAATCAGCATTGACTTGAGTCGATTGCCCGCTGAGTTGTTCAAACATCTCATTGTGTTCATTAAGCTTCGCGGCCGTTTCCGTTTTCAAGCTTTGCAAATCCGCATTGACTTGATTGGATTGCACATTGAGTTGTTCAAACTGCTCAGTGTGTTGCTTCGCGGCCGTTTCCGTTTTCAAGCTTTGCAAATCCGCATTGACTTGATTGGATTGCACATTGAGTTGTTCAAACTGCTCTGTGTGTTCATTAAGCTTCGCGGCTGTTTCCGTTTTCAAGCTTTGCAAATCGGCATTGACTTGAGTCGATTGCCCATTGAGTTGTTCAAACTGCTCTGTGTACTGGTTGAGCGTCGTAGCGGTTTCCCCTTTCAAGGCTTGCAACTGAACCTTCATGCCTGTAAGCGTTTCATTGTGCTGACGATCCAGTACCACAATCTCATTCAAGCTCGCTTCGAGTTGACTTGATTGATGATTCAGTTGTTCTATCTGCTCACGTTGCCGCTTAACCGTGATTGCCATTGCCTTTTTCAAGGTTTCTAAGGCGATTTCCATTCGACTGGATTGCGTATTCAGTTCAACAATCCTGTTGTTTTGTGCATCAAACTGCCTATCAACTTGCGACAAAATATCTTGTTGCAACCACTTGCTGCCCAAAACAATGAAAGCCAAGAGTGCTAAACTCATGACAATCGTAAAAATGTAATTAAACTTATTTGCCATATCAGTTATCAGTTATCAGTTATCAGTTTCACGCAAAAGTTTTGCGCGCAAAACTTTTGCGTGAAAATCAGTTATCAAAAAATTGATATCAATTATGTCGGCCAGGCAACAGTTTATTGAATAAACTATATTTATCAATACCTTCGCCAAATGATATCAATTTTATATGGTTATTATATTGCCTGTAGAGACGCGATGCTCGCGTCTCTAGTCGCAAATCGACATATTTCCTGTAGAGACGCGAAGCCTCGCTGGAGACGCGAAGCATCGCGTCTCTACAATAATCAGAGACGCGAGCATCGCGTCTCTACAATAATCAGAGACGCTTCGCGCGAGCGTCTCTACGATTCATATCGATCAACTCCCTGTTGAGCCCACGTTACTGTCGATTTCAACATTTGTTCTAAGCGTTGTCGATTGGCCGTTTCTTGAAAGCGATTTTGCTCAGGATGCCATAAATGCAGCACGGGTACCGCAAAACTGCCCATTTTACGCCCTATTCCACTACGCAGCAAACGCACCACTAATTCGGCATCTTCATGCCCCCATCCTTGAAAACGCTCATCAAAGCCATTGATTTTTAAGAGATCGGATCGCCACACACCCAAATTACACGTTTTAGCCCCTTGCCATTTTTGTTTATCGTGTTTTCTGAAAACGCTATCGGGTAAACGCAGCAGGGGCAATAAGCGATTTATATCGCGACGTAAATAAGGCAATAACCACTGTCGCGTAGGCCATTTCCAAATTTCTTTTTGATTAAGCGCATTTTCAAGTACTTGATTCGTAAAGGCTTGACTCAATAAAATGCGATTACCCGCGACAAACACACCCGCTTCTGCCAATTGGTGATGTCTTTTAATAAAATCAGTTTGAGGCACACAATCCCCATCCAAAAAAATCAAATACTCAGCCTTGGCTGCCGCTATCGCACGGTTTCTTGCGCGAGCGGCGCGAAAACCCTTATCTTCTTGCCAAACATGTTGTACATAATAAGGTAAATTCGGTTGTAACTGTTTAACCCTTTCAGCGGTATCCGCAGTTGAACCGTCATCGGCAATAATCACTTCAAAATCGGCCCCTTTATCAACGCTTGTCAAATGCGCTTGCGCGGCTAAAGCCCGTAATATCAATTCTAAAGCCTCTGGCCAATTATAAGTGGTTACTATCACACTGATTTTTAACATGTTCATACATCAATTTCAAATAACGATAATAAGTGCCTTCCGCATTCGACACCGCTAAGATAAAACCTTCACGCCCATCTAAAAAACCGGCTCGTAATAAGTACGTTCGCACAAATGCCCAAAACCCATGAACAATCGCTTTCGTTAAACTGGCTCGTTTACCTTGAGCATAATGTTGTTGAGCATTCGCTGTAGAATAACGGTTGACTTTTTCAAGCACCTCTTCCAATGAATTAAAAGCATAATGTAATAAAGGGCTTTTCAAAGTACCCACTTTGCCTTGTAAAACCGCCACTTTTTCATGAACCAAATCATCCGTAAATCGCGCACTCGCGCGCCGAAATAAACGTATCACATAATCCGGGGCCCAACCACTGTGTTTGATCCAGCGCCCACAATAGCGAGATTGGCGTGGTAAACGAAAAGCCGTTTCTGTAGCCTGATTGATAACGTCTTTAATTTCCTGTTGCAATGCCGCCGGCACGCGCTCATCAGCATCAATTGATAACACCCATTTACCCGTTGCCTGATCTAATGCCCTATTTTTTTGAGGCCCAAATCCAGGCCAATCGTCGGTGATAACAATCTGATTTGTATACGAGCGACACAAGGCAACCGTATTATCAGTACTACCACAATCGACTATAATGATTTCATCACACCACGCACAAGAAGCAAGACATTCGTTGATATGATGTGCCGCATTGAAAGTGATAATAATGACAGAAATTGAATTTTTCATATTAGAGTGTATAAAAGAACTACAAGGATTAGTTATAAGAAAGGATATAACTACAAGGATTGTTTATAAGAAAGGATTAGGTTGTGCCAAGCTTGAAATCATTGATTTATAACGACATTAAAGAGTGAAATGATGAATTGTTCAATTTACAAAAATAATTCATCATTCAGAATAAATCTTATTAATAGTTAATTTATAATGCCACGGAAAAACACAGCACGGAATGAATTTTTCCGTGTTTTTCCGTGTTTTTCCGTGGCAAAATCTACCCAATTTTAATTTTCAATATGCTACCAAAATTTTTTAAATCTCAAAACTCGCTAACTCGTACTACCATTATTAAAATGGGAATACGAATAGCCATGATCATTATTGCCGTGACGGTTATCAGTTATTGGCACATCATATCCAACTTAGAATTACAGGTTGTTGAACAACTCAATAAATACATCACTGAACGGGGGCAGCGAGAGAGTAGTCTGTTTATCCTCTCAGAAGATAATCATGTCATTTATAAGGAAGAATTTATTTCCCAACTTAAACGAATGGGAAATGATGTTCCAAGAGAAAGATTTAATAAAATTTTTCAAGCTCAAAAAGATGGCACAATGAGAATGCACCCGCAATTTTTTAATGGTTTTAAGCAACCAGATAGTGGTGTCCTCATTAAAGGATTGACTGGTTTTATTGGTCAAAACCTTACCATCACCGATGAAATTATCCAGCGTATCATCATTACTTTTGATATGCTCACTCGCTTTAGCCCAGCTTGGGCTGCATGGCAAGATCGCTTTCCAAATTTATACGTGTCCATGCCAGAAAATATCCTCTTGGAATACTGGATTGGTACACCCTGGGGCTTGGATGCACCAGCCGATATAAAATTAGGCGACGAAGTCTGGGTTGCCGTTGCTGATAAAAAACATAACCCGACGCGAGAAACAGTTTGGACAGCCGTTTACCATGATACAGTTGCCAAAGATTGGATGGTATCTTGTGCAACACCCATTGATGTCAATGGTCAACATCTTATCACCATTGGACATGATATTCTGTTGAATAAATTGTTTGAACACACTATCAATGATCATCTTGAAGGCACCTATAATATTATTTTCCAACAAGATGGACGTCTTATTGCACATCCAAACCAGATGGAAGTCATTCAAGCCAGTGGCGGCAATCTTTACATTCAAAAATCGCAAGATCAAAACTTAATCAATATTTTTGAACGAGTCACCCAGCGGCCAGCGGGGCAAATCGTGGTTGAAAATTCCAAAGATGACGAATTACTTGCTATTAGCAAAATTGAAGGCCCTGATTGGTATTTTGTCACCGTTTATCCTAAATCACTGATGGCGAACTTAGCATTTAAAACGGCTAGTTTTATCTTGTTTCTTGGTTTGATTTCTCTGTTGATTGAAATTACGGTACTCTTTTTTGTGCTACGTCGACAAATTGCACAGCCTTTGCAAGAATTTATTGAGGCCACTCAAAAAATTGCGGGTAGAAATTTCAGTGTTGAGGCAACGCAGCACTTACCATTGAGTCGTTGTGATGAAATTGGCGAACTGGCTCAGTCATTTAACGCTATGGCTGGACAATTGAAAACGTCATTTGATACCTTAGATGCTAAAGTCATTGAAAGAACAGCCCAATTAAATGATAAGATCGAAGAATTAACTCAAACTCGCCAAGAACTGATTCAAAGTGAAAAAATGGCGGCATTAGGGCAACTGGTTGCCGGCATTGCCCATGAAGTGAATACGCCGTTGGGTGCCATTCGTTCTTCAGCCGAAACGCTCACTAATAATCTTAAACAGACATTAGCCCAATTTCCCAAACTGTTTGAAGTGCTCACGATGGCACAACAAAAAACCTTTTTTGATTTACTTGAACATTCGTTGCAAAATAAGGTTATTTTAACCGTTAAAGAAAAAAGGGCCGCCAAAAAAACCTTGATTGCCGAATTAAAACAATGTGGAATTGCCAATCCACGGGCGTTTACCGATACGTTTATTAGTTTGGGTATCTATGCAGTAGTCGAACAGTATTTGCCATTGTTGCAAGATGTTAACAGTGAATTCGTATTTGAAATCGCTTATAAGCTTTCTACCCTGACAAGAAGTACGGAAAATATCACCATGGCGGTTGAACGAGCCTCCAAAGTCATTTTTGCCTTAAAAACCTTTGCGAGATATGATCAAGGTGGTGAAAAAACACGAGCTAGTTTGCAAGAAGGATTGGAAACGGTACTCACGCTATACCATAACCAAATCAAACAAGGCATTGAACTCATTAAAGAGTATACTGATTTACCCCCGATTCAATGTTATCCTGACGAACTCAATCAAGTTTGGACCAACATTTTGCATAATGCGCTTCAAGCGATGGATTACAAAGGCACGCTTAAAGTGGCTATCTCACAGCAAGACAATTATGCAATTGTCGCCATAACCGATAGTGGGCAAGGGATTCCTTATGAGATCAAAGAGCAAATATTCACGCCTTTTTTCACAACTAAAGCCGCTGGCGAAGGCAGTGGGTTGGGGCTGGATATTGTCAAGAAAATCGTTGACAAACATGATGGCAAAATTGAAGTTGACAGCCAAGTCGGTAAAGGGACAACTTTTTCAGTTTGGTTGCCTGTGTAGTTAAGCCTAGGCGAACACGCAAGGGCTTAGCAAGCATCAAAAGGGGCAACCACAAGGGATTGCCCCTACGGGCAGATTGTAGGGGCAATCCCTTGTGGTTGCCCCAGTCCTACGGGCAGATTGTAGGGGCAATCCCTTGTGGTTGCCCCAGTCCTACGGGCAGATTGTAGGGGCAATCCCTTGTGGT
>Ga0164318_10000286_pt1 | contig 36077 bp, 30 predicted proteins | sample GuaBasSedimGuay9_FD_113734 | JGI IMG/M metagenome (GOLD analysis project Ga0164318, IMG submission 113734) | Subseafloor sediment microbial communities from Guaymas Basin, Gulf of California, Mexico - Guay9, Core 4571-4, 0-3 cm | ecosystem: Environmental > Aquatic > Marine > Hydrothermal vents...
CATATGATAGAAAATAATGTAAAAAACAACCATCTCCAGATATATCCTCTTTAAAATTAAGCCATTTCTAATACAATTTAATCAGGAAACGGTTTATTGTTTTGTAATGATAAACACTATCTCTTTGATTCCAAAACCGCTATATTTTCCAGATGGAATGTTTGCGGGAACATATCAAATGGTTGAATAGCTCTGCATTTATAATTTCCAATAGAAATAAATCTATCCAAATCTCTCACTAACGTTTGCGGGTTACATGATATATAAACTATCCTTTCCGGTCTTCTTCTGATTATTTCTCTTATTACCCCTTCGGTAAGCCCCTTTTTCGGTGGATCAATTATAACTCTGTTAAATTTTATTTTCCTATTCTTTGCTAATACCTCTTCAATGTCTCCCTGATAAGGTCTTATATTCTCTATCCCCTTTTTCTGCATATTCATTCCAAGCGACACTACCGACATAGGCTCATATTCCACAGCATAAACCCTCTTTACTCTTTTTGCAATTATCATCGAAAGAATTCCTACTCCACTATAACCGTCCAAAACTACCGAATTTTTATCGGGTTCAATATATTCCATTGCTTTTTCATATAATTTCTCTGCCATTTCATCGTTCACTTGTAAAAAACTCCAGGGATACACTTCGAAAATATCATTAAAATATTTCACCCTTAGATATTTCTCTCCCATGTAATAAATAAATTGATCACCCATTATTTTGTTACTCTTATTTTCTTTTACACTTTGATATACACCGATTATGTTCTTTAATTCTTCCACCACTGGAAATTCCTTTAACAATTTATCGGTAATAATAATGATATATACACCTTCTGTATCCTTTCGCAAAACAATGTGTTTAATGTGTTTTGATAGCCCACCTCTTGCGGCAATTTTATTTTAAATTTCGATGTTCTTGCTTATTATATCTTCTTGAATCAGGCATCCATTCATTAGCCTCACAATTTTATGACTATTCATAGAATAAAAACCGATTTTTTCATTTTTAACAGGTAACTGTGCTTTGTTTCTGTATCTAAAAATATTATCGGGGCGGATTATTGGATATACTTTGATATTTTTGTTTGTTTTATATCTTTCTAATGCTTCTTTTACAAAACTCTCTTTAATCGCAAGTTGAGTTTCATAAGATATGTTTTGTAAATGACATCCGCCGCATTTTTCAAAGTAGGGGCATTGTGCTTTTATTCTGCTTTCCGATTCTTTTAATATTTGCGCAATTCTCCCGGAATAGTAATTCCTCTTCTTTTCTACAATCTCGACTTCAGCCAAATCTCCGGGAACTCCCCACCGAGTAAAAATCGCTATGCCCTCATTTTTGCCAATGGAATAACCGTTGTAAATAATTTTGTCTATCTTAAGCTCAATGATCTTTTCCACCGATTACCAATAACTGAATATTTTTTCGATTATATCATCGGACACTTTTTTCGAAACATCCTCTTTTGCCTTTTCCAGGTCAAATGTAGTTGCATCTTCAGTGATCCAATCTGATATTTCTCCATTATAAATCGCTTTCTTTAACCCCTTACCTTCAATCAAAACAGAAACAGTTAAAGAAATCTTGTAGCTTTTCACATTCTGCGTAGCATCATAATCGTAAGCTTCTTTCTTAAATGTTTTCACGGTTGATGAAATGGTAATATCTCCACCACTATTGACCAATGATAGTCTTCCGTCTTTAACGAATCCGGACTTAAGAGCGCTTTCAACAATAGATTCAAGTCCGTACTGGAGGGTATTATTCTTTACCGGTTTAATTACAATTGTTTTCAGATTTGTTAAAGATCCGCTTTGGAATGTATAATAGATACATCCCTGAGATATGCCAATAAAAATCAATACAAACAGTATTATATTAATTCTTAGGGTTTTTGAATACATATCTCTTTATCTTCTTTGTCGTTGTTTTTTCAAATTCCTTAAGTTGTAATGAAACTGTTTTTACTTTCTTATAAGTTGCAAGATTATTGGTTAACTTCTTTACCTCTTCCCTAATTATTTTCCCTATTTCGTCCATAGCGTCATTCGCTATTTCCTTACCATCTTTACCGGCATAAAACGGTATTTGCTCGAGATCGGGATGAATAACGGCATGAACCTCTTCACGTCCTGTTCGCTCGTTGATTTTCGACATAACCACAACCTCTTTAATAAAAGGACTCTTTAAAAGTTCATTTTCGATCTCTTCGGGATAGACATTTTTTCCGGCTTCGGTTACAATTACGTTCTTTTGTCTTCCTTTTATATAAAAATAACCGTCATCATCTACAAAGCCAATGTCCCCTGTGTATAACCAACCATCTTTTAGAATTTTTGCCGTTTCATTCTCATCCTCATAATACCCCATCATAACATTCGGTCCTTTCACAAGAATCTCACCTACTCCGTCGCTATTAGGGTTGTTGATTTTCATTTCTATACCGGGTAAAGCAGGACCAATAGATCTGTTCTTAGGATTATCCAACGGATTAACATTTGTTACCGGAGAAGCTTCCGATAGCCCGTATCCTTGTAATATGGGAAATCCGAATCTTTCAAAAACATCTGCAACCCACGGTTTTAATGCTGCTCCGCCTGATATCATAATCCGTAATGTGCTCAAACCGGATTTTTCTCTCAGACCGGCAAACACTGTTCCGCCGAAATTTATACCGACTGTATTCTTGAAAAATCCCACAGTTCCGAATGCAGGTTTCAAAATAGCTTTTACTCCCATAGGTTGGTTATCAAGAGCTTTCAGTATGCCCAATGCTATTTTTTCAAAAAGAAGTGGGACACCAAGCATAATTGTAGCTTTAGAATCCTTTATGTCTTCTATAATTTCGTTAGGACGATAGCTTCTTGCGTAAGTAATTGTTGCTCCTTTATACATCGCACCAATAAAAGATACGGTGGCTTCAAAAACATGGTGAAGAGGTAAAATGGATATAAATATATCATCATTCGAAAACTTCACAACCTCACTTGCAGAAATGATATCGAAAACCACATTCTTATTGCTTAACATCACACCTTTTGACTTTCCCGTTGTCCCGGAAGTGAAAAGAATTACCATTAAATCATCGACATCTATAGGTATTTTGCTTAAATCAATATCTAATTTATTTCCTTCTTCCATCAAAGTGTGAATATCGATCTCCTCACTCTCGTCCATTGATATTACTCTCTCGAGAGTTTTCAATTTATCTTTGATGCCATTCATCATAAAGATGTAATTTTCCGAACAGATAACCATTTTTACCTTTGCTTTTTCAATGATGTTGTAAAGTTCTCCCTCTTTTAACAATGGATCGAGAGGAACAACAACCGCACCTGTCAAGTGAATTGCGATATAACTAATTGCCCATTCCGGACGATTTTTTGATATGACACTTATCTTGTCGCCTTTCTTAACCCCTAATTTGACAAGCATCTTTGCAAGATTCGAAGCATTTTCATAGAGCTGATTATAAGATGTGCGCTCAAATTTGCCGCTTCTCCTAATCTGAAGGGCGGTTTTATCACCATACATTTTTACGCTATCCAGTAAAATTTCTCTGAAAGGTTTAACTTTTCTCAACAAGTCGTCTCTTTTACTACCACTCACAAAACACCTCACTACTTTTTATTTACAATGTACCTTTTAATCTTCCTTGACGTTGTTTTCTCAAACTCTTCGAGTCTTAATTGTATCGATTTCACCCTTTTATACGACGCAAGATTATTGGTAAGCCTCGTGACTTCTTCCTTGATAATTTTATTTATCTCTTTCAGAGTTTCCCCCGTAATTTCCTTCCCTTTATTTCCTTCATAAAATTCTATATTTTCAATATTCGGATAAACTATCGCTTTTACCTCTTCTCTCCCGGTCTTTTCGTTCTTATAACCCGTTACAACTACTTCTTTAATATAGGGACTTTTCAGCAGTTCATACTCAATTTCTTCGGGGTAGATGTTCTTCCCTGCTTCCGTTACAATAACATTTTTCTGCCTTCCAACAATATAAAGGTATCCTTTCTTATCAAAATATCCCATATCTCCGGTATAGAACCAACCGTCTTTCAATACCCTATTTGTCATTTCTTCATCGTTATAATAACCTTTCATCACAATGGGACCTTTAATACAAATTTCCCCGACACCTTCCTGATTAGCTCCGACAATTTTTTCTTCAATACCTACGATAGGTTGCCCCACAGAAGATATATTTCCTTCTTCCATTGTATTTAGATTGGCTATTGGAGACGTTTCGGTAAGACCGTATCCCTGTATCATATTGAAACCTAACATCCTGAAGCCTTCCGCAATATCGGGCCTCAATGCCGCTCCGCCGGAAATAAGAACTCTAAGGGAATTAAGGCCTGCCTTTTCTCTCAAGCTTTTAAATAGGACTTTCCCGGAATTTCTTCCGGTCAATTTCCCAATAGCCGATGATATTCCCATGGTCGAATAGAGAAATGCCTTAACCCCCAGGGGTTGTTTCTTTACCCCGTTCATTATACCGTTATATATTTTTTCGAATAAAAGAGGGACACCGAGCATAACAGTTATACCTGCATCTTTGATATCTTCGATTATCTCATTCGGACGAAGACTTCTCGCATATGTTATTTTTGCTCCGCAGATCAGAGGAACAATGAACCCTGAGGTAGCCTCGAATGTATGATGAAGTGGTAATATGGAAATAAACGCGTCACTGGCATAGATGTGCAAACGTCGAATCGCCGCAAGACTATCGTAAACCACATTTCTGTTTGTCAATATTACGCCCTTTGACTTTCCCGTCGTTCCAGATGTGAATAGAATTGCCAAATCATCATCATTTCTAACGGGGATCTTCCATATATCAATTCTTGATCTTTTGCCTATACCGATTAATTCATCGAGGTTTTGAACCCCTTCGTCTGCGTCCATTGAAATTATTTCGAGGTCGAGTTTCTGGTTAATTTTAAGCCCGTTCAGCATAAAGAAATGATCCGTTGCGGTAATAATTCTCTTTAAACCGGAAACTTTTATAATATTCAAAACCTCTTTTTCTTTTAATTTGGAATCGATAGGAATGACAACGCCACCTGCCGTATGTATCGAAAGGTAGCTTATCGCCCATTCCGGTCTGTTAGGTCCTATGAGCCCAACCTTTTCACCTTTTTTTATACCTGTTTTTACAAGGCTCTTTGCCAAAGCATTGACTTTTCCCCACATTTCCTCGTAAGTAATATTGGAAAATGCTTTACCTTTTCTTACCTGAAGAGCAATGTTGTCTTTATGCTCATCGACAGATTTTTTTATTACTTCTCTTAATGGTAATACATCCCTTTCAAGAATCGGATTCTCCATTTTAAACCTCCATTCGGTTTATATAAATTTTTATATCATTTTCACTTTTTAATTTCCCCTCCAAATACATATTTGCAATTTTATTTATAGTTTCTACATAACGATATTTTGGTAACTTCGGTTTAAACTTTTTAATGATACCACCAACTTTCATACGATCGAATTTTCTTATTTTTTTTAATATATTAATCGATGTAATCCCGCTTTTTCCCTTGAATAGTAAATATAGCAAAAGAGCTGTGTCCCCGAATCTTTTGTATACATTAAAAAGTCCCTCTTCATTCAACTTTGACATCCTGTTCAACCGGTCCCATTCCCTTGGATAAGCTCTTTTTACATTCGAATCATCAATACAACTCATAATAAAATAATCTCTGTTAAATTGCGGTATATTATTTTCATTCAAATAGGGATAAATATGAGTAAATTTTTTACTTGAACACTTAAATAACCCTATTTTCTCAATCAGTAAGCTGATATTTTCAAAACTTCTTTCCATAAAAATCAAATCCAACTCCCTCTTTAACCGACTTGCGCTTATAGTGGAAAGAGAATCTTTTTTTAATGCAGTATTATAGCACCTTACGGTTTTCTTGTCTATATTAAATAAATACTTGCCGGCAAAACGTACTCCCCTAACCATTCTAGTGGGATCATCAATAAAACTTTTTTCATATGTTATCCGTAATATTCCGGATAAAATATCCTCTACCCCACCTAAGGGATCAATGATTTTACTGTTTTTAATATCCCAAACAATTGCATTAATCGTAAAATCTCTCCTTTTAAAATCCCTTTCCAACGGGCAATATTTAACAACAGGTAATACCCCCGGTTTAGGGTATTTTTCACATCTTGTTGTTGCAAAATCGAACGTTCTTCCCTTTAATTCAAGTGTTCCGGTCATAAATCGAGTGTTATATCTATAGCTACCTTGAATATTCGTTGCAATTTCTCGGAGCAAATCGAGTAGATTTCCATCATAAAGGAAATCTACATCTCGTGTCTCTTTATTTAACAAAATATCTCTTATAAATCCCCCTACAATATATATATTATCTTTTTCGGTAATCGTTTCTATTATTTCTTTTAATAAATTGTCTCTTTTAAGACGATTTTTTATATTTTTTGCTAAATTAATATGTATATTCCGGTTCTTTTTCAATTTCCACCTCATCAATGTCATTAAATCGCTTTATAATCTCATCTTTCAGATTATTCGAATTTGCAATACTGCTTTTTTCATCTTTATATTTTGCCTCAAAGTATAATTTTATAATTCCTCGATGTTTCACTATGTGAATATCATGAAGTTCTTCAATTTCATCATTATTTTCCGAAACAGAATCCAAAAATGCCTTAATCTTTCGGTACAGTTCATCGTTTTCATCAACGGGATCTATGTGTATAGATATATTAATATTTAATTCCTCTTTAATTTTATTCTCAATTCTATCTACGATTTCATGAGCTGCTTTCAAAGACATGGATTCAGGCATTACAACATGGGCACTTCCCACTCTAAAATTTCCGTAACTGTTCAAAACAATGTCATGCACTCCCTTAATATTATCAAATTCATTAACAATCCCTCTTATCTTTTGTACCGTTTCGCGGGCAGGTGCTTTTCCTATGAGATCGCTAAAAGCTTTCATTAAAATTTTAATTCCGATAAATATTATAAAGGCCGATATAAATACTCCCATTACCCCGTCAATCCAGTAAATTTTGTAATAGGATGCGATTATTGATATAAGAACAAGGACGGAAGAAATAGAATCACTTCTATGGTGCCATGCATCCGCTTTTAATGTATCAGAGCCTATAATTCCTTCGAGATGGAAAGAGTATCTTGCCATAGCCTCCTTAAAGATTATTGTTAATATTATGATAATAAGTAACAGTATGTTGGATTTTACAATATTGGGATTAATTATTTTATAAATACCTGCTCTTGCGAATTCCACTCCTATTACTATTAATAAAACGGCAACAATCAATGTAGCAATGCTCTCCGCTCTTTGGTGTCCAAACGGATGTTCTTTATCAGGCGGTTTTGCACTGATTTTGAAACCAATAATCACAACAACGGAAGTAATTATATCGGAAAGAGAGTGAACGGAATCGACAATTAAAGCATAACTATGAGAAATCAAACCGAAAATGAGTTTAACGATAAATAAAATGAAATTTCCAATTGTAGAAACGTATCCTTCCCTGATGCCTATTTTTGCCCTTTCGAGTTCTGTATATTCTCTCATCTTAAAACGACAAACTTAAAGTAATTATTCGATTGATTATTGTTAAGTTTCAGAAAATAGAACCCTTGGATTAATTTTAATTGACCAATTTTACCCTTAACGATTGTTCCTTTCGTAATCTCTCTTCCTGATAAATCAAAAATTGAATATGTGTACTTCTCCTGTCCGATTCCTTCAAAATATATATTTCCAGATCTATAATGCATTCTAATTTCAGCTATTCTATTAACTATTATCGGGTTACTTACACCCCACGGCTTATAATTTACCGTTTTCAAAATCAATGAATCCGGATCGAAAACAACACTAATAATACTGTCACTTGTATAAACGGAAAAAGTATCCGCTCTTAATGAATCGAAAAATTGAACAGTTGTATCGTTGTTATTGCTATATAGCCTGAAAGTAATCGGCATTTCAAATACATAGGGTGTATTAATCGATGTATCCTGATTCTGTATAACAGAAATTTCGGTCTTAAATTTACCCGATGAATCACCTACCGATTTAAATGCAATCTCATACTCGGGATATCCGGCCTTATAAAGCCATTCGGTGAAAAACCAACTCAAATCCGAACCACACGTAGATTCGCATACATCTATGAAATCCTGCGATACTGCGGAAGAAAAGGCATACTGTTCCCTGTAATTAGCCAATATTTCCTTAAAAACGGAATTACCAACTACTCCTCTTAGCATATTCAATAGCCATGCTCCCTTTTCATAAACCGTCGCTCTCCACATGTATAGCGGATTGTATACAGTATATCTAACTGTAGAATCATCAATGAAATAGTAATGTTTAAAATCACTCATCCTCTTCTGAAATGCGGAGTCACCATATTCATACTGATGATACATAGCATCGCTATATGTGGCGAATCCTTCATTCAACCATATATCTTTCCATGTACCACAAGTAACAAGGTCACCCCACCATTGATGAGCAAGCTCGTGGGCAAAAACATAATCGTAATCGTGATTACCCGTAATCATCCTGTAGCTAATACTCGTGATTGTTTGATGTTCCATACTGGGCCGCCAGGTAAATTCCGCCATTCCGTATTTTTCTTCTGCAAAGGGATATTTACCAAAGTAACTATTGTAAAAATCAAGCATACGGGGAATATTGGAAAAATCAATCCGCGCTTTGTTGTAATCCTCCGGGTAAACATAGTAGATAAGAGGGATTGAATCACCGTCATTAAAATAATACATCTCTGCAAAATTAGAGTAATTTGTTACAGCAATTGATATAAGATACGGAGCTATGGGATATTGTTCATTCCAATAATATGTTGCACGGCCGGAATGATATTTCACGGAATCAAGTACACCATTGGAAACTGCAAATAGGGTATCGGGTGCCGTTACGGTAACATGGCTGATTACTTTATCATACGGAACATCTTTCAACGGAAACCATGATTTGGCACCTGTAGGTTCGGAAAGTGTAGAAACTATTTCCGAACCCGAATGAAAAGCAAAAGAAAGTCCCGAATCGGAAACGGATGAGGGATCTCCGTGATAGTAAATATTGAAATTTAACGTTTCATCTTCCGTATAAGATGAATCAAAATATAATTTTAACTTACCGTTCTCGTGCGTAAACGACAGGTTAGGACCGACAATCGAATCCACCGTCATCTCCTCTGCAAAATCCAAATAGAGACTATCAAACGGTGATTCTTGTGTAACTATCGCTATATCGTTTTCACCGAAGATCAACTGTTCCTGAAAATAGATATCTATCTTAATATTGTAAGATTGAGCATCATAATTATAACTGTCCAACTGAGGCGGACTTCGAAAATCTCTGCCATTAAAAAATATCGAATAGGGATCCGCATACACAATACCGTTAATTATTGCGAAAAAGGCAATAATTAAAATAATTTTTTTCATTTTAATTCAACTTGAAATTGCTCAGTGAGAGCTTCATGCTGCCAAAACTCTGTTTGGCATTTACAATAACCGGTAAATGAAGAGAATCGTTGCTTATGTAAGCATCAAGTATGTCGGGAATAGATTTTACATGAATTACCGGTAATTTATGTTTCTTCCCGTTTATATTTACCTTTAATGTATCCGATCCGACTACTTTCAATTTGAACTCACCCTGTAAAAGCCCGAATTCCTTTCCGTCGAGGGAGTCGAATGGAATTGACATCAGGAAAAAAGGCAATGTGAGAACATCCTGGACCTTCTCCTTCCGCCTGAATATATTGGAATCCAACGATTCTCCCTTCCATTGGTAAAATTTTGCAAGTTTTTCTTTTTGATAAAAGAGCGCTTTACCATGGGATTTTTTCCCAAACGTGTTGTTCCAGGTTAATATTTTAACGGGAACCAGATCTGTAGTATCCAGAAAAAGAAGTGCCTTTATACTGATTTTCGATGAAATCTTTGTGCTGTAATTTATGCAATACACTGGATTCCCGTTTACTTCGGAAACCGAATCGACCCTACATCTTGTTTTTCCTCTGAAAAACGTATATTTCACATTAAAAACAAGACTATCACCCAAGGAAATAGCATTCAAAGGCAATACGGATAGAAATAAGACAAAATAAAACAATATCTTCTTCATAAATATAATATAAACCAAAACTACGTCTTTTGTCAAACTCTTATTTTTTAAACCAAAATCAGCTATTTTTCGTGCAGATATAAACACAAGAATCATGGGTGTTTTAATTTAAACACTCTGACTTAAATTTCCTTGACAAAGTTAGTTTAAAATGTATACTAAAATTGATTAATAACTAACTTATTAGGAGGAGGACATATGGCAAAAAGAAAAGTTCTAATCATGGGTGCAGCAGGGAGAGATTTTCACAATTTTAACACGTTTTTCAGAGATAATGAAGAGTATGAAGTTGTTGCATTCACAGCTACTCAAATACCCGATATTGATGGGAGAAAATATCCTACCGAACTGGCAGGTTCCCTCTATCCTGATGGTATACCTATTTATGACGAAAAAGATCTTCCCGAACTCATTAAAAAGTTCGATATAGATCTCGTTGTGTTCGCATATAGCGATGTTCCCTACAATTACGTAATGGACAAAGGTTCAATAGTAAATGCCGCCGGTGCCGATTTTATGTTCTTAGGACCCAAGGCGACTCAGATTAAATCGACAAAACCGGTAATTTCCATTTGCGCAATAAGAACAGGTTGTGGAAAGAGTCAAACAACAAGAAGAGTATCCGATATTCTCAAATCAAAGGGCTTTAAACTTGCGGCGATTCGTCATCCAATGCCCTATGGCGATTTGACAAAGCAAATTGCCGAAAGATTCGCAACATACGATGATCTTGACAAATACGAATGCACTATTGAAGAAAGAGAGGAATACGAACCGCATATTGATAGAGGAACCATTGTATATGCCGGTGTAGATTATGAAAAGATAATCAGACAGGCGGAACAAGAAGCCGATATCATACTTTGGGACGGTGGGAATAATGATTTTCATTCTACAAATCCGATCTCCACATCGTAGTTGTTGATCCGCTGAGACCCAACCACGAGATGACCTATTATCCCGGTGAAGTCAACTTTAGATCAGCAGATGTCATTGTAATTAACAAAATCGATTCAGCAAGCCCTGAAGATATTGAAACGGTTCGACACAACATTGAAAAGGCAAATCCCAATGCAATCGTTGTAGATGCCGCTTCACCAATAACGGTTGATGATCCTTCCGTTATTAAAGGCAAGAGAGTTCTCATCATCGAAGACGGCCCCACACTTACTCACGGCGGAATGAAAATCGGTGCAGGATATGTTGCGGCAAAGAAATTCGGAGCGGCGGAAATTACCGATCCCAAACCTTATGCAGTCGGTACAATAGCCGATACATACAAAAAATATCCCGATACGGGCATAATTCTACCTGCAATGGGATACAGCGAACAGCAAATTAAAGACCTCGAAAAAACCATCGAAAATGTTCCCTGCGATGCTGTTGTTATTGGTACCCCAATAGATCTCAAAAGAGTTGCAAAAATCGACAAACCTTCAACAAGGGTAAGATATGAACTCGATGAGATAGGGAAACCGGATCTCGAAGATATAATCACAGACTTTTTGAAAAGAAAAAATCTTGTATAGACTATGAATAATATCGCAGTTGTGGCATTGGGTGGAAATGCTCTGATTAAAAAGGGACAAAAAGGCGATATACATGAACAATTCGCAAACACGAGAAGCAGTCTCAATGCTATAATTCATCTTATAAGAAAAGATTTTAAGGTTGTCATTACGCACGGTAACGGTCCACAAGCCGGACACGAGCTAATAAAAAACGAAATGGCAGAGGGGGTTGTCCCTCCTCTGCCATTAGGCGTTATAGATGCATCCACTCAGGGATGGATCGGTTATATGATAGAACAATCATTACAGAATAAATTACTTTTGGAAAGAATAGACAAGGATGTTGTAACAATAGTTACCCAGGTTCTTGTTGACAAGGACGACCCATCCATAACCAACCCGACAAAACCGGTAGGTCCCTTTTACAAGGAAGAGGATCTGCCCAAGTTAAAAGGGAAAGGTTGGGTGATTAAAGAAGATGCGGGCAGAGGTTACAGAAGAGTTGTCCCCTCCCCCATACCTCTCGGAATTATTGAGAGTAAAATAATTAAAAAGATAATTGATTCAGGAACAATTGTAATAGCTGCCGGAGGTGGTGGCATACCTGTTTACAAGCAAGAGGATGGAACCCTTGAAGGTTTTGATTCCGTAATCGATAAGGACAGGGCATCGGCAGTTCTTGCTCTGGAAATCGGAGCGGATACATTTATAATTCTGACAGGTGTGGATAAAGTTTCTTTGAATTTCAATAAACCCAACCAGGTTGATTTGGATTACATGACTGTTACAGAGGCACGAAAATATTACGAAGAAGGACATTTTGCAAAGGGAAGTATGGCGCCTAAAATCGAAGCGGCAATTAACTTTCTCCAAAACGGAGGTAAAAGAGTAATCATTAGTTCTATCGAAAACGGAGCAAATGCCATAGAGGGAAAAACAGGAACACTGATTACTCCATAGGATGAAAGAAAAAACATTTTGTCTCATAAAGCCCGATGCTTTTGAAAGAAACATTGTCGGTAAAATTCTTGACATTATAGAAGCGCATGGTTTTCAGTTCGTAGCCATGCGCTTTTTGCATTTATCCGAAACAGAAGCCGAGCAGTTTTACATTATTCATAAAGATAAGGATTTCTACCATGGGTTGTGCAAATATATGTCAGAAGGTCCTGTCTTATGCATGGTTCTTGAAAAAGAAAATGCCATTGCCGATCTGAGAAAACTCATGGGAGTAACGGATCCTGACAAAGCGGAAAAGGGAACAATTCGCAATGAGTTCGGGATTGACATTCGTCACAACTCTATCCACGGCTCAGATTCTCCCGAGAGCGTAAAAAGAGAAATAACTTTCTTTTTTAAAGGAGTTATATGAAAATACTTATTATTAATTCCGGAAGTTCATCGGTAAAATACCAATTAATCAATACATCCACAAATAATGTTTTGTGCAAAGGCTTGATTGAAAAAATAGGGGAGGATGAATCATTCATTCATCACAATTTCGGAAAAAAGATTTATGAAAATAAAGAAGTCGTAACAAATCACAGTGATGCTTTTAAACGTATGATAACACTCCTAATGGATCATACTTACGGCCCCATACATTCGCTAAAAGATATTGATGCCGTCGGACATAGAGTCGTTCACGGGGGGGAAAAATACTCGGAATCCGTTTTAATTGACGAGGATGTAATAAACGAGATAAGAAACAATGCGAAATTAGCTCCGCTTCACAATCCACCTAACCTAAAAGGTATTTTATCATCGATACAAATGATGCCGGATGTCCCTCAGGTTGCCGTATTTGATACCTCATTTCATCAGACGATACCTGCACATGCTTATACGTACGGATTGCCATACGACTTTTATAAGAATTACGGGATAAGACGTTATGGTTTTCACGGAACAAGTCACAAGTATGTTGCCATGAAAGCAGCGGAATTTTTAAATAAACCCGTTGAGAACACAAACCTTATTACCTGCCATCTCGGTAATGGTGCAAGCATTACGGCAATCAAAAATGGAAAATCCTATGATACATCAATGGGTTTCACTCCTGTCGAGGGCTTACTAATGGGTACGCGTTCGGGGGATATTGACCCTGCTATACTAATCTATCTGGAAAACGACCTTAATTATTCCATGCCTCAAGTTAACAATATAATCAATAAAAATAGCGGGCTTCTTGGCATTTCGGGATACAGTAACGATATGAGGAAAATTGTTAAAAAATCGGAAGAGGGAGATTACAGGGCTAAACTGGCTTTCGACATCTTTTGCTACCGAGTAAAGAAGTACATAGGGGCATATATGTTTGCAATCGGTACCGTGGATGCTATTGTTTTTACTGCCGGGATCGGGGAAAACTGCATACCGGTAAGGGAATCATCCGTAAAAGGATTAGAAGAATTCGGGATTATAATAGATAAAAACAAAAATAGAAATCTTGAGAAAGGTAAAATGGAAGATATATCTGCGTTTAACTCTAAAATAAGAATACTCGTAATTCCCACCAACGAAGAGTTAATGATTGCAAAAGAGACAGAAACAATTGTTAAAAACTTAAAATAAGGTGAGTTTATGGATACTAAAAACGCTTTATCTGTTGAAGAAATCATTCAAAAACACTCAAATGAAAAAGGGACATTAATCCCAATTTTGCAGGAAATACAAGAGAGTTTCGGCTACATCTCCAAGGATGCTATTGAAACGATATCACGACTCACAAATTACGCTGAGAGTGATATTTACGGTGTTGCAACATTTTATTCTCAATTCAAACTTGAAGAACCGGGGTTGCACAACATCAAGATCTGCCAGGGCACAGCATGTCATGTAAACGGTGCAGATACAGTTAAGGATGTGATTTTTGAAGAACTAAAACTAATTGATTATGGGACTACCGATGATAAAAAATTCACCGTTGAACATGTTGCCTGTCTCGGTTGTTGCAGTCTTGCACCAGTTATGATGATTGACGGAGTAGTTTACGGCAAACTGACCCCCGATAAAATCAGAAAAATATTAAAATCATTCTAACGGGAGAAGATTATGGGTAAATACAAGATTACTGTCGGAATGGGATCATGCGGAATTGCTGCTGGTGCTAAACCCGTTTACGATAAGTTGAATAAATTGATACTGGAAAAAAATCATCCGGAAATCACATTGGAAGAAACGGGTTGTGTCGGAATGTGTTACAAGGAACCACTCGTTGAAGTTATCGATACGGAAACTGGACAAAAAACACTCTACGGTGGTGTAACACCGGAAAAGGTCGAAAAGATATTCACAGAACATATTGAAAATAACTCTGTAATCAGAGATTGGGTGGTGAAATCGTCGAAAAAGGACGGTAGTGAAGAAAATCTCTTCGACAAGCAGTATCGTATCGTTTTATCTAGAACCGGAATAATTAATCCCGAAAGTATACAAGATTACTTAAATAGTAATGGTTATGAAGCTTTGAAAAAAGTCATGAATTCAATGTCTCAAACTGATGTTATTGAAGAGATAAAAAAATCCGGTCTTAGAGGCAGAGGCGGAGCGGGATTTCCTACGGGTTTAAAATGGGAATTTGCGAACAAAGCAAAGGGAGACAAGAAATATATGGTTTGCAATGCTGATGAAGGCGATCCCGGAGCATTTATGGATCGTTCCGTTCTTGAGGGAGATCCACATTCCGTTATTGAAGGAATGGTCATTGGTGCTTATGCCATAGGTGCCAATGAAGGTTTTATTTATTGTAGAGCTGAATATCCCCTTGCCATCAAACGACTCAATATTGCCATTGAACAAGCCGAAAAAGAGGGATATCTCGGTAACAATATATTGGGTACTGATTTTTCCTTTCATTTAAGTATAAAACAGGGAGCCGGTGCTTTTGTATGTGGTGAAGAAACGGCTTTAATCGCATCGATAGAGGGAAAAAGAGGTATGCCCCGAATTCGCCCCCCCTTCCCCGCTCAATCGGGAATTTGGGGAAAACCGACTAATATAAACAATGTGGAGACATTAGCTAATATCGCCTGGATTATACGGAACGGTGCGGATAAATTTGCCTCCCTCGGTACTGAAAAGAGTAAAGGGACAAAGGTTTTTTCCCTATCCGGTAAGGTGAAACGAACAGGACTAATTGAAGTACCTATGGGAATTACACTGCGAGAAATCATTTTCGATATTGCAGGTGGGATAAAGGAGGATAAAAAGTTTAAAGCGGTTCAAGTGGGAGGTCCGAGTGGCGGATGCATCCCCGAATCACTACTCGATACACCTGTGGATTACGATTCTCTTAGTGCAACCGGAGCTATAATGGGATCCGGTGGAATGGTGGTAATGGACGAAGATACATGTATGGTATCCGTTGCAAAATATTTCCTTAATTTTACTCAGAATGAATCATGCGGGAAATGTACATTCTGTAGAGTGGGAACAAAACGAATGTATGAAACGCTTGACAGAATAACCGAAGGGAAGGGTGTACCCGAAGATCTCGACAAACTCGAAGAGTTAGCTTATATGACGAAAGAATCTTCTCTATGTGGTTTGGGGCAAACTGCTCCCAATCCTGTTCTTACCACTCTTAAATATTTTAGAGATGAATATAAGGCACATATAATAGACAAAAAATGTCCTGCAAAGGAATGCAAAGCACTGATAAAATATGAGATAGATCCCGATAAATGTAAGTCTTGTAGTATTTGCGCAAGGAACTGTCCTGTAAACGCTATATCCGGAGAAAAAGGTATTCCCTATGTTATCGATCAATCTGCATGTATAAAATGCGGGAATTGCCTTAGAGTTTGCCCGTTCGGCGCTGTTGAAGTTAAATAGGAGGTATGATGGCTAAGGTTAACGTAACGATAAACGGAACAAAATACACTGCTGACAACAATCAAACTGTCCTAGATGTTTGCAAAGAACATGGTATAGATATTCCCACATTGTGTTATCACGAACAACTCGAACCTTATGGCTCATGCTTCCTCTGTACCGTTGAAATCAAAGGAGCAAGAAAAAAATATTCCCTCTCTTGCGGAACAAAAGTAAGTGACGGAATGGAAATTCAAACCGATACAAATGAAATATGGAAACAGAGAAAAATGGCACTTGAGCTTCTCCTATCCAACCACTATGCCGATTGTATAGGTCCCTGTAAGGATACGTGCCCATCCAATGTCGATGTTCAGGGTTATATTGCTGCCATTGCAGAAGGGAATTATAAAGAAGCGGTTAAAATTATTAAGAGAGACAATCCGTTTCCTTCCGTTTGCGGCAGAGTTTGTACACGTCCCTGTGAAGATGCATGCAGAAGAAATCTTGTTGATTCCAGAGTAGGTATAGATTTCCTGAAGAGATATGCGGCTGATAAAGATTTGGCCAGTGAGAATAGTTATACTCCACCTAAAAAGCCCGATACGGGAAAGCGTATTGCAATAGTTGGCGCCGGTCCGGCAGGCCTTTCATGTGCGTTTTATCTCGCAAAAAACGGGCATAGTGTTGATATATTCGAACAATACGATAAACCCGGCGGAATGGTACGCTACGGAATCCCCGAATACAGGCAGCCAAACAGTGTTCTCGATATTGAAATTAAATCCATCACAGACTTGGGACCTAAGATTTTTACTAACCAAAAACTTGGCAGAGATTTTACATTGAATGATTTGAAAAACAAGGGTTATGATGCCATTTTTCTTGCCATAGGCGCCCATAAAAGTATGGCAATGGGTATAGAAGGAGAAGATGCGAAAGGAGCTTTTGGCGGTATTGATTTTCTCCATGATGTCGCAAGCGGCAAAAAACCTGAAATCGGGAATGATGTAATTGTCATAGGTGGGGGAAATACGGCAATCGACACGGCACGTGTTAGCTTAAGGCTCGGTGCGAAAAATGTAACAATGATATACAGAAGAACCATAAATGAAATGCCTGCACATAAAACCGAAATTCAAGATGCATTGGATGAAGGAGTAAAAATTGAGTTCCTTACCAACCCCGTAAGAATCATTAAAGACGACAACGGTAGTGTTTCGGAAATCGAATGTATCAGAATGAAACTCGGAGAACCGGACAGTTCCGGAAGGAGAAGACCTTTGCCTGTTGAAGGTTCAAATTTCAGAATAAAAGCTTCTTCCGTAATATTCTCAATCGGGCAACGTTCAGATTTAACGTTTATCAACAATGAATCTGATGATATTGCTTCTAAAGTTAAATTTACTCGAAAAAACACGATAGAGACATCAAAAAATACATTTTCTACTGATTATCCCGGTATTTTTGCGGGAGGTGACTTCAGAAGAGGTCCGGATACCGTTATCGGAGCCATTGCTGACGGGAAAAAAGCAGCTTGGGTTATAGATAAGTACATTACCAACGGTGAAATCGTTCCTTATCCGGAAGATTTTTTCTCAAAGAAGGATGCTCTTGCGGAACAACTATCGGAAAATTATAAACATTTGCCCAAATTACCTAAAGTTGAGATGCCTAAACTACCTCCCGAAGTAAGAATAAAAGGATTTGACGAGGTGGAACTTGGTTTTGATGACGAGATGGCTCACAACGAGTCTCTTAGATGCCTTGAATGTGGCTGTAAAGCCGTTTTCGATTGCGAATTAAAGAAGATATCTACAGAGTATAATGTTGATCAAACATACTTTAAAGGAGAATTTAAAGATCTACCCGTTGATGATTCCCATCCATATATAACTTTCGAGCCTAATAAGTGTATCTCTTGTTCGAGATGTATAAGAATGTGTAAAGAGGTTGTCGGATTATCTATTTTAGGACTTGTAAATAGAGGATTCAAGACAATTGTCCGACCTGCAATGGACAAACCATTACTTGAAACCGAATGTATCTCATGCGGTTTATGTGCGGATGCATGTCCAACAGGTGCCATTGTTATAAAACCCAATACTCTGAAACCCGGTCCGTTTAAAGTTGAAACAAAGAAAACCGTTTGCCCATTCTGCAGTTTTGGTTGTGAATTGGAAGTTGATGTAATGGGTAATAAAATCATCTCAATTAAAGGATTCCACGATTCTGATACAAATTTATACGGCAATATCTGTAAATTGGGTAGATTCGGCTTCAAGAAAATTTATGATACTCTCGGTGAAAACGTTTCATGGAAAGAAACCAGGGCATCTGTCATACAACTCGCAAACAAATTAAAAACCATGAAATCTGAAAATACGGCATTTTTTGTTTCGGAAAGTTCTACACTTGAAGAGCTATATGTATGGAGTAAAATTTCCGAAGCCCTACCGGGAAGCTTTATATGCTCAGTTAAAAACACGAATATGAAAAGTAATCTCGAAAAATCTTTTGGCTCCAATCTTTCCCCTAATAACTACGCAACATTAAGAAGCGCCGATGTAATAATGGCGATTGGTATTCTCCCTTATGATGAAGCTGTTATGGTTGTACCGGAAATCATGAGGAGGAAAAAAGAGGGAGCTAAGTTTGTTTATATAGGGAAAGAGGATCATCGGGTTAGCCGAATCGCGGATTTTTATATTCCACTGAATAATGACAACACAATATCCGATTTCGTCAACAGCCTATCTTCTTATATAGTAAAATCGGGAATAGAGAACAAGGCGTATATAAACGCAAAAACAGATAATTTTGCCGAATTTAAGGAGTATCTGGCTCATTTTGATGCTGATAACCCGTCTTATGAGGAAATTTCCCAATTGTTTGTCAATGCTGAAAACACCGTAACCATCACATCACACACATCTTATCAATCTGCTCTACTTTCTTCAATTGCAAATTTACTGCTTCTCACAGGCAAGATCGGTAGGAACAATGGTGGTTTAATTGTTTTCGGAGAATCCGCTAATTCCGAAGGGGCTAATATTCTCGGATTAAAAAAACCAATTGATACTACAAATCTTGAGTTTTCAGTATTTTACAACGAAATACCACCGACAGAATTTGAAAATAACAATAATTTCTACTACATAGGTTACAACAAAACAGATTACCCTAATACTATAAGAATAAACCATCCCTTTGCAAATAGCGGTATTTTTGTCAATGCAGAGAGAAAAGCTCGTTATTTTCGTTCTGTTGTCTTTGATCTTGAATATTCCAATATCGATCTTCTTATTGAACTCCACAATAATTTAACAGGTGCAAACTACACGGCGGATTCAATTAAAGAGGAGATGAAAAATGCCTATCCGTATCTATTTGACAAGAATTTCAACGATATAACTCCCGATAATATTTACAAATACTATTTCATGAATAAGAGCGGAAGGGGTAATTTTATCATAAACAAGGAAAAGTCAGACAAAATAATTACTTCAAATATTATAAAGACAAGTGATTTGCCTTAAAATTAAAGGGGAGTTATAAACTCCCCTTTATCCTGTGGATACTATATACTTTGCAAATTCCTCTATTGCTTTTTCTATATTCACAGTATCGCCTATATCTCTATTTAATTTTAATTCGATTAAACCGTTCATAAATGCCCATAATAGGTATAAATGATTTGTATAGTCACCCTTCTTTGAACCATTCATAACAAGTCTGTCAAACACTCTTCCAAATGGGAAAATCGGTGCATTTATCAAACTCTCTCTCTGTTCCGGATCAATATTGATTTTACTTAGATTTATTTTTGTATACAGATAATAGTATTCGTGATTCTCAACAAAAAAGTCCACATATGTATTTATCATTTCTCTCAACAGTTTTTCTTCGTCATCTTCCTCAATATGCCTCATTTCATTCACAAGTTCATTTAGTTTACTGTGTAAAATTTCAAAGAGAAGTTCTTCTTTATTGCTGAAATAGCTATAAATAACCGTGGCACTGTATTTTATTTTACCGGCAACCTTTCTCATCTTAATATTTTCTATGCCACCGGATTCGAAAAGTTTAATAGCGGTGTTTAATATTTTGTTTTTTAAAAATTCACGGTGTTCTTTCTGTCGCTCATTCATAATAATATGATATTATAAATTCCAGAAGTTGTAAAGAGAAATCGATTTTTTATAGTAAATAGGTCCGCCTCCATTAAAGTTTCGACGGCAGTTATAGACATATTGATTGGTTTACAATTTTTAGATTCCTTTCTGTTGGATAAGTAAACATTTCTACTGATTTTTCGACAGATACGCGGAACAATCTCTCACAATTGTTTATCTTTGGGGAATATTCATCTGCTCACATTTTAACTATCTTTTAATGCTCTTATAAAATCCTCTCTTCGGCAAAACTGTAATACTTGTCTTTACCAATAATAATATGATCCAAAAGGGATATATCCATTGTATCACAAATATTTTTGATTTTTTCGGTAACGAGTATGTCTCCCCTGCTTGGAGTTACATCTCCGGACGGATGATTATGGACTATTATTATGGAAACAGCATTATAAATAAATGCTTTTCTCATAATTTCTCGCGGATATACGGGACTTTCATTCACCGTTCCGACAAATAAATCATCGATCTTTATAATTTCATTTTTTACATTTAAAAACACTGTTTTAAAAATCTCTCTATTCAAAAATCCCATACTACTATACAGATAATCGACTAGATCTTTAGCATTTTTTATGCGACTTTTTCTCATCAATTTTGTCTTATGAAAAGTTTCGATTATTCCTCTTGCTAATTTTATACCAAAAATGTTATGTCTCCCTATCCCCTTTATTTTAAGAAGTTCCTCATCATCAGCATATATTATATCATGGATACTTTTGAATTCTTTAATCAATTCCTTTGCAATACTTTTACAATCTTTTCTCGGTGTTCCAAGTGTTAAAAGTAACTCAACAATTTCATAATCATTCAAGGATTCTATTCCGGCTCTAACTAGTTTTTCTCTGAGACGCTTTCTATGTCCCGCCCCTTTAATTTCCTTTTTCCCCATAGAATCATTATACGGATTTATTACAAAATTTCAAGTATTATTTGTCGTTATCATTACGCACGCTTATTTATGTTGACAAACAACCATTCCTAAAATATAATACTCCTATGATATTGCTTAAAGATGTAATGAAAATTTTCAAGCAGAAAAATAAAATCATCTACGCATGTAATGACATCAACTTAGAAATAAAATCAAATCAAATATTCGGATTTATCGGACCGAACGGAGCAGGCAAAACCACAGCATTGAGACTTATTTCAACATTAATGGCTCCTACAAAAGGACGTATTGAGGTAAACGGGTTAGATACGGTAAAAGAAAAAGATGCAATTCGAGCACAAATCGGTTTTTTATCATCCGATATGACATTGCCACCGAACTATACACCACGGGAACTCTTTTTGTTCTTTGGCAAATTAAACAACTTGAAAAACGAAGTATTATCAAAACGCATTTCGGAAATTACAGAACAGTTGAATCTATCTCAATATGTCGATGTTCTTACACAAAAATTATCAACCGGAAATAAGCAAAAAACATTAATAGCAATATCAATTATACATAACCCGAAAATCGTCATCTTTGACGAGCCTACAAACGCTCTCGATCTATCTGCAGCTCAATCCGTTCTTAAAATAATCAAACAGATGCGAGATAATGGAAAAACAATTATTCTGTCAACACATAATTTATCGGTTGCTGAAAAAATATGTGATAATGTAGCTTTTATAAACAAAGGAAAAATTGTTGAAATGAGTGATGTGCAGAACCTTAAAAAGAAATACGATAAGAGCCTTGAAGATATCTATTTGGATATAATATGAGAGATAGTATTTTATTGTTCAAAAAGGAAATGATTGCTATATTCAGGGACAAACGTCTGATTTTAACCGTTACCCTCGTACCATTCATATTTATCCCCGCCATATTTTATTTCAACGGCATCGGTAGAAATACAAAACCCGAAAAAAAATTCGTAATTGCTTATAATGAAAAGTGCCCTTATGTTTCATTCCTTGAAAAATATAACTTCCAAACTGTCAAAATTTTAGACAAAAGCGATGCATTAAAATTCGATGCATGGGATGTTTTTGTTTACAATTCGAAAGAGGATACATTATTAAAACTATATGTTAATGCGGCAAAAAGCAATTCCGGAGGTATTATAAAAACAATGGAGCGTTATTATCTTTCATTCAGGGATGTTTACATAAAGGATAAACTGAAATCGATGCAAATTGATATTAACAAGGTTATTCCGCCCACGATCAAAATTATTCGAATAAATGAAAGTAAGAATTCAATCGTTTCGTTCCTTCTACCGTTTTTTATCTTAATTTACCTATTCAGTAATGCAATAGGTGTGGGACTCGATAGTATTGCCGGGGAAAAAGAACGAAATACTCTACAAATCCTACTCGTCAACAGAATTTCAAGAGAAAGTATACTTTTCGGAAAACTCTTCTCCACAATGACCGTTTCCTTAACAGGTGCTATTTTTTCTATACTCGGTATTTTAGTTTTATACATTTTCAAGATTATCCCTAATGCAGGTAGTACTTTGCTAAACTTTACCCCTGTCAATTTTTCCCTATTTTCAATTATTATTCTATCTCTGGATATGCTCGTTGTTTCCATATTAATATTAATTTCATCGTATAGCAGAACAGTGAAAGAAGGGCAGGGATATATTCTCCCCGTTTACTTTATAATATTAATCTTGGGTATGGCAGTAATGAATCCTGATTCCTCAATCGCCGTCAATTTTGCAAATTGGCCATTTATAAACTCTCTTTTATCCATGCAAAATATACTGAACGGTAACATACATACAAGTTACATTGTATGGACAATCGTTTCGAACATATTGTTCACAATAATCATATTAAAAATCGCTACAATTTTATTTAACAGAGAATCTATAATTTTTAGAAAATGAGGTAATATGCAATACAAAAACAAAAGAGTTTTTATCACCGGTATTGGTGGGTTTGTAGGCTCCTATCTTGCACGAGAACTAATAAAGCATGGGGCAACTGTTTCCGGACTTATTAATGTGGAATTTGACGGTAAAGAACCCAAAAACCTTAAAGAAAAGCACATTCTTAAGAATGTCAAATTGATCGAGGGAGACCTTCTCGACAGACAAAGTATCATTAAAGCTCTTAAAACTACAAAACCGGATTATATTTTCCACCTTGCCGCTCAATCTTCGGTTTTTAAATCATTTATAAATCCGGTTGAAACTTTTGAAATAAACGTTAAAGGAACGGGTAACCTTCTCGAATCTATTCGCTCCACGAATAAAAAACCTCGTGTTCTTTTTACCGGGACAAGTGAAGAATACGGTTTTGTAGCAATTAATCACGAACAAGTATCACGTTATCTCAAATTGCACAAAACAATATTCCCCTTCCCCGAGCGGTATCCCGAGATACCCGTTAACGAATCCAATCCTTTCAGACCAATGTCGCCTTACGCTGTAAGCAAAATTGCATGCGATCTTATGATGCGCGATTACTATAATTCCTTCGGCATTCCTACTATTGTAGCAAGGGCATTTAATCACGAAGGGAAAGGAAGAGGTCCCAATTTTGTAACATCCGTGATAACAAGTCAGGTTGCAAAGCTATTTTTAGGCAAAATCAATTCCATAAAAATAGGTAATGTGAATGCACTCCGCGACTGGAGTCATGTCCTTGATGTGGTAAAAGGCTATATGCTTTTACTCGATAAGGGAACTCCCGGTGATGTCTATAATATCGGCTCCGGCAGAGCGAATTCCGTACTTACATATATACTGATTGCCCTTGAAACTGCGGGTTATAAAGTCATTTCTCTTCACTCAATAGAAAACGACAAAACAATAGACCATCCTCTTGAAAAAGATAACGGAAATATGTTCGGATTCCGCTTTTACCGGACTAAGACAGACAGGTTAATTATGGATGGGGAATTGGAATTTAGCATAGAGGATAAAGGCATTATCATAGAAACCGACAAGGGTAATGTTAAAATCACCTTTGATAGAGAGCGTTTTCGCCCAAGTGATATTCCCATCATTATTTGTGACAATAGCAAGATTAAAAAACTTGGCTTTAAAGTTAAACATTCGTTGCGCGATATTATTAAAGAACAGGTTAAATTCTACATCAATAACGAATAGTCTTACACTTTCACTATTTATGATATTTTCGGTTATGTTTTATAGACGCCGCTCTGTAAAGCTGTTCCAAGAGTAGTATTTTCGCTAAATGGTGCGGAAATGTCATCTTGGAAAAAGAAATAATATAATCTCCCAAAATTTTAATTTCTTCGCACAAACCGTCACTCCCACCGATTACAAAAGTAATGGATGGAAATTTATATATGAATTTTGAAAATTTGACACTGTCCATTTCTATTCCTTCCGGAGAAAGTATAATTAATGCGGAACTCCTCTTAAAATGTTTTTTTATCTCTTTTGCTTCTTCCCTGAGTCTCGTTATTTTATCACCGGACCTGCTTTCTCTTATTATTATCTCATTTACCGTGAAATAGTGCCCTAACCTTCTCAGATAATCCGATTTTATAAGATCGACATATTTGAATTTATCTCTTCCTACCTGGATAATTTTAATTTCTCTTAACATAATTGAACTCCGACAAATCTCCCTGTTTGTAATTATTCCTTTCCATTATGCTTTCTATTGATGTTATAATTTTATGTTTATTCAATGTCCATTCCGGTCCTATTAAGAGTTCTCTGTTTGGATCGCCGGTTAATCGTTGTATCACTATATCGGGCTTTAAATAGCGTAGTGCTTTTACAACAATCTCAACATATTTTTCTGCCGACAAAAATGAGAATCCCTTCGATCTATAGATTTTTTCGAAAACGGTACCCTTTTCCAGATAAAATGAATGTATTTTTATTGCATCTACATTTAATACGGAACATAACTTTGCCGATTCCAACATATCACCGCTATTATCATATGGCAAACCGAAAATAACATGAGCACATACATTTAAATTGTGCTTTTGGATTCTGTTAACTCCATCTACAAATGATGCTATACCATGCATTCTACCAATCTTTTGCAATGTTTTTATACTCGCACTTTCAAGCCCCAATTCAAGCCAAACATCTTTCTTTTCATTCATCTTTTCCAGATATTTTAAAATTTCTTCATCGATACAATCAGGTCTCGTGCCGATCGAAATAGCCACAAATCTGTCGTTGTCAAACACCTTATCATAGAGCTTTTTCAAATATTCGTTTTCTCCATACGTATTGGAATATGCCTGATAATACAAAATAAAATAAGGCTCTCTATACTTTTTTTCGTAGTATTCCATTTGGGTCGCTATTTGAATATCAACAGGTTCATTCGATGCATTGCCGGAGCCGTAACTGTTACAGTAAAAACAACCGCTCCGAGAGAGAATACCATCCCTTACAGGACAAGTAAGCCCTGCATCGACGGATATTTTCTGTACTCGTCTTCCGTATTTCCTCTTTAAATATTCACTGAATTTATTGTATCGTAACATTTTCTATTTATTTCGTGCTTTCCTTAGTGTTTCTATCTCATCAGGTGTAAGGCTGTCAACTCCGTAAACGGAAGCTTTCTTCAGGATTCTGTCCACCTCACTGTCATATTCATCGTAGTTATCCTTCCACTTGTTTCTATTGCCCCCTATAACGGATTTTCTTATATGTAACTTGGACTTTATTAAGGGCCATTTGAGGTAAATAAAACCGGTAAGTAATCCACCGAGGTGAGCAAAATGAGCAACATGGTCACCCCCTCCGGAAATACCGGCAAAAAATTCAAAGATAACAAACATTATGACCAAATATTTTGCTTTTATTGGAATAAAGAAATAGAGATATAGATATCTTTCCGGAAATAACAGACCATAAGCCAACATAACACCATAAATTGCTCCCGATGCACCGATAATGGGGATTGGAGAATTATAATATGTGAGAAGTGATATAATACCGGCACCAAGACCGCATATCAGATAGTACTCAAGAAATTTCTTGCTACCCCAATAGTATTCTATCTCTATTCCGAAAATATACAGAGCGAACATATTGAAAAAGATATGCATCCAACCACCGTGCAAAAACATATACGTAAATACCTGCCAATAATAGTATTTACCGATGACTAGTCTAGGAATAAGACCAAAGTAGTAAGTCATATAGCCGCTTGGTATAAATAACTCGATTATGAAAACAGCAAAGTTAATCAGTATCAGTTTAAGTACAATATTTGTGTGCGAGGGTCTGTAGTAGGAATTATACATCATTCACCATCCTTAAAATCGTTTCATATATTTTTCTGTTCGCTACGAGAATATCTCCCGTTTTCATATAATTTTTTTTCCCCTTATGATCCCTAAAGATACATCCTGCTTCCTTTGCAATAATAATACCGGCAGCAATGTCCCAAGGTGCGAGCTTAAATTCTATATCGGCATCAAATACACTGTCTGCTACATTTGCTATATTGAGCGATGCAGCTCCCATTCTCCGTACTCCGTGTGTTTCGAATATGAAATCACCAAATAATTGAAGAAATTTATTAATTTTACCATTCGCTCTAAATGGAAACCCCATTGATATAATGGATTTTTCAATATTTTTTCCTTTAGCAAACATTTTCTTTTCATTTCCGTTTTCTATTTTGAATGAGCCACCGTTTTCCGAAGCGTAATAAGTAACATTTCTTTCCGGATCATAAATGACACCTGCACAAATCTCTCCTCCTTTTTCGTATCCAATAGAAACACCGTAGTATGGAATCTTATGAATATAATTTGTTGTTCCGTCAAGGGGATCTATTATAAACTTTTCCTCTGCATTGACCTTTCCTCCCAATTCCTCACCCAAAATAGGAATTCCCTGTTTTTCTCTTAATATTCTCCTGATTACTCTCTCCGCTCCCCTGTCTATATCGGAAACAAGATCGTTTTTCCCTTTTTCCTCTATTTTAATATCGGTTAATTTATTCTTATTTTCAATTAAAAAACAGCCCGCTTCATAAGCTGCTTTTAACATTAAATTCAACATTAGATTTCTTTGCCGGTTAACATATTATATATGGAACGATAAATCTCCGATGCCTTTTCTACAATCCGATTTGGTAAATGAGGAGGTGTTGAATTTTTATCCCAATCCGTTTCGAGCAAATAATCCCTGACAAACTGCTTGTCGAGTCCCACCATCTTCTTTCCCGGCACATAATCGTTTAATGGCCAAAATCTCGATGAATCGGGTGTCAATATTTCGTCTATAAGCGTCAATTTACCGTCAATCATACCGAATTCAAACTTAGTATCGGCAATTATAATACCTCTTTTCAAAGCGTACTCATAACCGTATTTATATAAACATATTGATTTCTTCTTTATTAATTTCGCCAGTTCATCTCCCAATTCTCTTTTCATGTAATCAAAAGAAACATTTATGTCATGACCGCTTTCTTCCTTTGTTGATGGAGTAAATAGAGGTTCCTTAAACTGTTCCGATTCCTTCAAATCGTAATCGATTCTCACTCCGTTAACAGTCCCGTTCTTTTTATATTCCTCCCAAGCACTTCCTGTTATATAGCCCCTTACTATGCACTCGAACGGGATAACTTCAGCTTTTCTTACAACCATACTACGTCCGTTTATTAAATCGTCGTATTTTTCAAGATTCTTATAGATGCTCGAAGGGACATCCGTGATATAGTGATTATCTATTATATTTTTTGTTTTTTCAAACCAAAATTTAGAAATTTGGTTTAACACATATCCTTTATAGGGAATTAATTCTGTCAAAATATGGTCAAATGCTGATATTCTGTCGGTAGATATCATAAGTAATGTATCACCCAGGTCGTAAATATCTCTTACTTTACCTCTTGATAACAATTTGTATTCACTAATATTGACTTCTTTAACTCTCATTTTTGCTCCGATTCTTTGCGTTTAATTGTTTCAAATTCCTTCATAAATTCATCAATATCCTTAAAATTTCTATACACTGATGCGAATCTAATATAAGCAACATGGTCGATTGCCTTCAATTCTTTCATTACCTTCTCTCCCAACCATACGGATTTTACTTCATTCCCTTCGATTTCAAACATCTCACGGATAATTCTATTCACCATCTCTTCTATTTCTTCGCCTGAAATTGGTCTTTTTCTGCAGGCAATTTCAATACTCTGTTTCAATTTTTCTCTGTTAAATTCTTCCCTTTTCCCATCTCTTTTTGTAACATAAATCACCGTTTTTTCGACATATTCATATGTAGTAAATCGTCTTCTACATCTAAGACATTCTCTCCTACGCCTAACGGATAAACCATCTTTACTCGGACGTGAATCAATCACTTTATTTTCTCCATAACCGCAATAAGGACATTTCATAATAACCAATTATATTGAATTTAAGGCTATTAGTCAAGGTTGTATTATCATGTTTAGTAGATATTTTCGACATTCTAACCACATATTCTTCTCATTTGCATTGACAAAATTTCTATATTGTGTAATATTCTCCTCATGAGGGAATGCGGTGAGAACCCGCAGCAGCCCCGCTACTGTATGTGGTATCGAAAGCACATTTGCCACTGTCCATAAGACGGGAAGGCGTGTGAGTAGCAAGCCACGAGCCAGGATACCTCTTGTTCGTATATCCTCGCGGGTGGGATATATGTTTTTTCTTACCCGCACGGTGAAAAACTTTTAAAAGGAGGTTTTAATGAAAAAGTTCTTTATCGCCGTGCTGCTATTCTCCATGTTCATGGGGTCTGTTTATGGAGACAAAATCTACCGTCTCCCAACAACTATCGTCTCTGCCGACAGGTTTAAAAGTTCAAAAAACAAAACATCGTATCGCGTGACGGTTATTACGGCAAAGGAAATTGAAAATCTCGCACTTCGCAATTTGTCCGAGATCATCGATTATTCATCGAACATCATAACTTCGGATAACGGCTATAACGGTTCTGTTGCCAAAATTTCCATGAGGGGAGGATTCACTCGCCATATCACCGTTATGATCGACGGAGTTCCTATAAACTCCTCATTTAACGGCTCTCCCGATCTTACTCTTATTCCGACGGAGTCAATCAAACGAATCGAAATTATCGAAGGTCCCATTTCGGCTATGTACGGCAGCGGTTCCATTTCCGGTGTTATTAATATCATAACAAAGGACGATTCAAGAAATACTTTCTCTATCGGTTTAAAAAATAGAAACGGCTATAAATGCTCGGCTTCCGTTTCCACCCCTTTTGGTTATCTCCTCTTCTCTATCGGAAATGACAGGAGCTGGAGAAGTAATACCGATTTAAGTAAGAACAGTTTCTTGTGGGAAAAGAAAATTTCCATTAACCGGTTCGATCTTTCATTAACTACATTATATTCGGGTTATCGTGTCGGTGTACCTGGTCCAATGCCTGATAGTAATTTTATTCCCGAGTTCGGAGATTCAACAGCAAATTCTCTGTATAATCATCAGAATACACACAAATTTCTTACCAAACTATCATCAATTTACAACTTTAATTCAAACAATATGATTCGCTTAAACTACTCTCTTAGTTTTGATTCTCTGCTTTATTATTCTCAGGACAGAAGTTGGATTGATAATTCCGTTCAACATTCATATTACAGGTACTTGACGATTTCGAATTTCCCTGAAATCGTATATCTGCTATCGAAACATTCGTTCGATTTCAGTATCGGAGGGAATCTAAACGTGCAAAATAACTATTCACATAGCGATGTATACGGAGATTCAAATATCTTGTCGGATAGTTCTTCATGGAATGTAAAATACAATACATACTCGATTTTTCAAGAAGGAAAATTGAAATTTATTCCACATTTCATTCTCGAAAATAAGCTGAGATATGACTATGTTGTACTGAGTAAAGACACGATATCCAGAAAATTCAATGCTTTATCCTATGCGTTGGGAACTGTTTTCAACTATAAGATATTTCTATTAAAGGCAAATTACGGAACCGCATTTAAAAACCCGGGGCTAAACGATCTTTTCTTCCCCTATATGGGTAATCCGGATTTGAAAGCCGAAAACAGCAGGGAGTTTTCAACATCTTTCGGAATCAATTTGTATAAGACTGATTTTAATGTCTCATATTTTAATAAAAGCATAGACAATTTGATATACTGGAACGGAATGACACCGCAAAATATAAACAGCGTTAAAATTAACGGTCTTGAAAGTGGCTTTAAGGCTTCATTCTCCCTACTGAGCCTCTCGATCAATCTTTTATATCAGAAATCGATTAGCCACGATCTAATTGACTCTCTCGGTAACTATATAGAAAGACCCACTCCCTATTCCCCCGATTTCAAAGCATCTTACGGTATTACTCTATATCTTCCTCTCGGTTTCACATTAGGAAATTCCGGGACATTCACATCCTCTTATGTTAATTACTTCAAGAATTATTCAGGAGGTATCGACACTGTAAAAACAGAAAACAATTTTATCATAAACGCAAATGTAAACAAAAATATGGATAACACAAATATCTCCTTTTCAATAAACAACATACTCGACTACAGGGGTATAAAGAACTTCGGGTATTCTGCATACGATAGAGGGTATCCTTTTGACGGCAGAAGATTCGAATTTTCGATTTCTTCAACATTTTAATGCGCGGAAGCGGGTACTCAAGTGCCCGCTTCTCAAAAATATACCTCCACATATTGACATTTCGATGTTTCGACATTATATTCCGATGTAAAAAAATGAAATTTTGGAGGTATTAATATGAACATAAATAAATATACGCAAAAATTACAGGAAATTTTGATGAATTCTCAATCTATTGCTCTAAGATACAATAATCAATCAATCGATATACCACATTTTATTATGGCAATTATCGAGGACAACGATAATGTAGGTTCTTCTATTTTTTCCAAAGCGGGAATAAACCTGGAACAACTAAAAAATGGTGTTGAGGCAATACTTGCTTCAATCCCAAAGGTATATGGAAGTAATCAACAAGTAGGCATCAATCCCGATTTTCATCGCCTGTTAATCGCCGCTGAAGATTATGCAAAAAACATGAAGGACGACTATGTTAGTATTGAACATGTTATTTTCGTTATTTTTGAGAAAGCCGCAAATTCTCAGATTGTTCGATTACTTATCAGTCTTGGGTTGACAAAGGAAAAACTTATGTCCATTATAAAGGATATAAGAGGAAATCAGAGAATAACATCCGACAACCCCGAAGAAACTTTTCAAGCTCTCGAAAAATACGGAAGGGATCTAACGAAGCTCGCAGCATCCGGAAAACTCGACCCTGTTATAGGAAGGGATGATGAAATTAGAAGAGTGATTCAGATACTATCACGAAGAACAAAAAACAACCCTGTACTTGTGGGAGAACCCGGTGTCGGAAAAACAGCAATTGTTGAGGGGTTGGCTCAAAGGATAATAAAAGGTGACGTTCCCGAAGGACTTAAAGATAAAAAAATACATACACTCGATATCGGTTCACTTATTGCCGGAGCAAAGTTCCGCGGTCAATTCGAAGAACGCTTAAAAGCAGTTTTGAAAGAGGTGCAAAATTCTAACGGAGGGATTATACTCTTCATTGATGAATTGCATACCGTAGTGGGAGCAGGCAATGCCGAAGGAGCCGTTGATGCGGGTAATATTCTCAAACCTATGCTTGCCAGAGGAGAATTACACTGCATAGGCGCTACTACGCTTAAGGAATATAAAAAGTATATTGAAAAAGATGCAGCACTGGAGAGACGTTTTCAAATGGTCCTTGTTGACCAACCCAGTGTTGAAGATACTATTTCGATACTAAGAGGTTTGAAAGAAAAATATGAAGTTCATCACGGGGTAAGAATCAAAGATGCCGCGCTTGTATCCGCCGCCGTTTTGAGCAACAGGTATATAAGCGATCGTTTCCTTCCGGATAAGGCAATCGATCTCGTAGATGAAGCTGCCGCTAAACTTAGAACGGAAATTGACAGCATGCCAACGGAATTAGATGAAGTTTCGCGGAGAATAATGCAACTTGAGATTGAAAAAGAAGCTCTAAAAAAAGAAACGGATAAGGCATCCAAACAGAGACTTGAAAAATTGGAAAAGGAATTGGCAGATCTCAAAGAAAGAGAAAAAACGTTGAGATCTCAATGGGAAGAGGAGAAAAAACTTATTCATGGATTGAAAGAGGCTAAAGAAAGAATTGAACAGATAAAACTGGAAATCCAGAAAGCAGAAAGGGCTTATGATTATAATAAAGCGGCGGAATTGAAATACGGTAAATTAAAGGAAGCAGAAGATGAAAAAAAACACTACGAGGAACTGCTCAGTAAAAAATCCGATAAACGTCTTTTGAAAGAAGAGGTCGATGAAGAGGATATTGCTGAAATAGTTAGCAGGTGGACAGGTATCCCCGTAAATAAATTGATGGAAGGTGAAAAATCAAAACTCTTGAAATTAGATGAACACTTACATGAACGCGTTATCGGTCAGGATGAGGCTGTACAAGCAGTCGCTGATGCCGTAATAAGGGCAAGAGCGGGAATAAAGGACCCGAAAAGACCCATAGGGAGTTTCATATTCCTCGGACCTACAGGTGTAGGAAAAACTGAACTGGCAAAGGCACTTGCAGAGAGTCTATTTGATGATGAGAATAATATTATCAGACTCGATATGTCCGAGTATATGGAAAAATTTAATGTATCGAGGCTAATCGGGTCACCTCCTGGATATGTGGGATATGAGGAAGGTGGTCAGCTAACCGAAGCGGTAAGAAGAAAACCATATTCCGTAATACTTTTCGATGAAATTGAAAAAGCCCATAGCGATGTATTCAACATACTGCTTCAGATTCTCGATGATGGTCGACTTACCGATGCTCAAGGAAGAACGATTAACTTCAAAAATACCGTTATAATAATGACATCGAACATTGGGAGCGACAGAATTCTTGAATATGCTGAGAACGATGAATTTGATTACATGAAAATGAAAACAGAAGTTATCGGTATGTTGCGAAATCACTTCAAACCGGAATTTCTGAACAGAGTTGATGAGATAGTCGTCTTCCATGCACTTAGGAAAAAACAGCTTAAGGAAATTGTGAAATTACAACTCGGCATTCTACAAAAGCGACTAAACGAAAAAAACATTAAAATAGAATTAAGCGAATCTGCTGAAGATTATCTTATAAACAAGGGATATGACCCGCATTACGGTGCAAGACCATTAAAAAGATTGATACAAAATGAGATTGAAACAGGCATCGCAAAACTTATAATAGCTGGTAAAATCGGGGATAGCGATATAATTAAAATCGACGTTAAGAACGGCGCACTTTCCATAAAGAAAAAGTAAATTTTTAGAGGGGGTATTATTATACCCCCCCTTCTCCTGACTAACAAAATTATTTGAATTTACATTCAAACTTGACATAATATTTAAATTGTATTATATGCATTATATAAGTTCTATTTATAAGGAGGAGAAAAATGAAAAATATTGTTTTTGCCTTATTTTTTATTATTGGCTTTTGCTTTTTTATTTTTGCAAGCGGAAGAACTAATAATAATATCGATTCCATGGAAGGTATGGTTCTAATCCCCGGGGGGACATACCAAATGGGGATTGATAAAGAAGATATTAATGATATCATCATTATGGGGAAACATGTACCGCATATGGATAGCACACACGCATATTGTTGGTTTGGAGATGAAATTCCGAGACATACTGTTAGAGTAGATTCTTTTTATATTGACAAATATGAGGTCACAAATAAAATATTTGCGGAATTCGTAAAAAAAACCGGTTACAGAGCGGAAGGTAACTGGCAAAAATATGCAACACGGGAAAGAATGAATCAACCAGTTGTAAATGTAACATGGAATGATGCAAATGCCTTTGCAAAATGGGCAGGAAAACGTTTACCAACGGAAGAAGAATGGGAGTATGCGGCAAAGGGTGGTAAATATTATAAATGGTTTTCCTGGGGGAATAAACCCGATTCCAGCAAAGCAAATTACAGGTATAAAGGAGAATCGATTATTGACGGCATTAGAAAAATATTAAAACTAAGGAAAATGGGGACCACTCCGGTAGGGAGTTACCCCCCAAACGGTTTTGGGCTTTTTGATATGTGCGGAAATGTAAGCGAATGGTGTTCAAACGACAGATTCCCATATGACAATTCAAAGGAGAACAAATCCTTTTACAAGCACTATGGCTGTTTTGAAAAAGACGGTAAAACGATTTATGGTAAAACCGTACGTGGTGGCAACTGGGAGTCACCAAATCCTGTTTTTGTGAGGATAAGCAACAGAAGAGGTTTTAATCCCCGCTATTCGAGTACATGGTTAGGTTTCAGATGTGCAAAATCACTGAAGTGAATAACTATACCGTTCTCCCATAGCGGTGATTATAGACTATATTTTATACGTTTCCAATTTTGTTTTAAAAATTAGAAATTTTACTTGACATTATTCAAATTTTGTAGTAGATTTACTCTGTTCATTAACCTTAAACCATTTTTTATATTTTATGAATTTAATTGAACTCAAAGCAAAACCCATTAAAGAGTTATACGAAATTGCAAAATCACTCAAAATAGCCGATTACAGCGAATTATCTCGCCAGGATCTTATTCTTAAGATTTTGGAAGCTGAAAAGGAAACCGGCGAACCGTTTTACGGTGGTGGTGTACTGGATGTTATCCAAGATGGATACGGTTTTTTAAGATCATCGATTTACAGTTATTATCCCAGCAATGACGATATCTATGTTTCATCATCTCAAATCAAAAAATTTGGACTTAAAACCGGTGATATTATTTACGGGCAAATACGCCCCCCAAAGGACAATGAAAAGTATTATGCCATGTTGAAAATCGATGAGATAAACTACAATTCACCGGAAAAAATCCATGATAGAATAATGTTTGATAACCTTACACCTCTCTACCCCACGGAGCGGATAAAACTTGAAACTACGAGAGAAGATGTGACCACAAGAATAATTGACCTTTTAACCCCCATTGGCAAAGGTCAAAGAGCTCTGATAACTTCTCCCCCACGGGCAGGGAAAACCGTTATTCTTCAAAAAATCGCAAATAGCATAACAAAAAATCATCCTGAAATAATCGTCATTGTGCTACTTATCGATGAACGTCCCGAAGAAGTTACAGATATGGAACGTTCCGTACAGGCTGAAGTTGTAAGTTCTACTTTTGATGAACCTCCGGAGAGACACGTTGCAGTTGCAAGACTTGTTATCGAAAAGGCAAAACGACTTGTTGAAGCCAAAAGAGATGTTGTAATTCTTCTTGATAGTATCACAAGACTTGCAAGAGCTCATAATGTTGTTATTCCTCACAGCGGAAAAACTCTTTCAGGAGGAATTGACTCCAATGCACTTCACAAACCGAAGAGATTTTTCGG
>Ga0164318_10000287_pt1 | contig 36008 bp, 39 predicted proteins | sample GuaBasSedimGuay9_FD_113734 | JGI IMG/M metagenome (GOLD analysis project Ga0164318, IMG submission 113734) | Subseafloor sediment microbial communities from Guaymas Basin, Gulf of California, Mexico - Guay9, Core 4571-4, 0-3 cm | ecosystem: Environmental > Aquatic > Marine > Hydrothermal vents...
CAGCTGGTTACCCCCACAATCCCAACGGCTCTCTAAATAATATTGCCGGTATCTGGAGCAGGGAAGGAAATGTTTTAGGGCTTATGCCTCATCCGGAAAGATTTATCTTTGAACACCATTGTCCTTTTTGGAGGGATAAAAAAATTTCTCCATTCGGTCTTAAGATTTTTGAAAATATAGTGAATCAGCTGAGATGAGGAGAATAACTTATAAAGAAAGTGGCGTGGATATAAAAAGAGGAGAGGATTTTTCTCGTTTTATACATAAGCTATTTCCTCAAAAAACCTCTCTTTTAAGTTTTGCCTCTTTGTTTCCTTTTAAAAAATATCTTAAAGAGTTTAAAGAGCCGGTGTTAGTCTCATCCTGTGATGGAGTAGGCACAAAACTTAAGATTGCTCAATTTTTAAATATCCATCATACAGTGGGAATAGATTTAGTAGCAATGAATGTGAATGATATTATATCTCTTGCAGCAAAACCCCTCTTTTTTTTAGATTATATTGCCTGCGGTAAGCTGAAGAAGAAAACACTTAGTTTGGTGATGGAGGGGATAAGAAAAGGGCTTAAGGAGGCAGATTGTGTTCTTTTAGGAGGAGAAACAGCTGAGATGCCGGGGATGTATGAGGAGGAGGAATACGATTTAGCTGGATTCTGTGTGGGGATAGTGGAGAAAAGAAGGATTATTGATGGAAGAAAGATTAAGAAAGGTGATATTGTTTTAGGAATAGCCTCGGGTGGTCTTCATTCTAACGGTTTTTCTCTTGTAAGAAAGGTTTTAGATAAAAAAGAGATTAAAAAATATAAAGAGGAATTACTTAAGCCTACAAGGATATATGTTAAGCCCATCTTAAAACTTTTTAAAATTTTTCCTTGTGATATCCATGGTATTGCTCATATAACCGGAGGCGCCTTTTATAATAAAGCGACAAAGATAGTTCCTCAAGGATTGAAGATGATAATTAGAAAAAAATGGCCGGTTCCTGAAATTTTTAAAATCATTCAAGAAAAAGGTATAGAGGAGAAAGAGATGTATTCGGTATTTAATATGGGAATAGGGCTGATTTTGGTAGTAAATAAAAAAAGTGCCCCCAAAATTTCTTCTTACCTTAATAAATTTTATCCTGCTTATATTATCGGAGAAATTATAAAAGGAAAAGGAAAAATAGAAATTGAGTAGGGATATAAAAAGATATATTGTTCGGAAAAAGTAAGTTAAGCAGAAGTAATGATTCTCGGTTTAATTCTTAGGGAATTGAAAGAAAGAAGGGAATAATTTTGGGAGGAAAGAAGAGAATGGGGAAAATAATAAAATATGTTTATATTATATGCATTCTATTTTTAATAATCCTGAAAGTCGGTAATCTTTCAGGAAGTGAAAAAAAGGAAGCATTGCCAAGAAAAATTTCTAAGGCGTTTATGTATGAATATGAAAAGGGTCAATATAGTGTGATTGCGAAGAAGGCATCAGCTTTAAGAGCAGTTAATTCATTTTCTACAAAAAGAATTTATAAAGATGGAGAAATTTTTTATAAATTTACTCAAAAGGGCAGTGGGGATTATGATAAATATAAAGATGTTTTTTGGGAAGTAGAGGCAGAAATAAAAGAGAAGGAAGGGTTTCTTTATCCTGCTTATACCATTCATACAATCAAAGATAAGAAAAATAATGATATTATTGTAAGATATGAAAAACGTTATGATTATAAAAAGAAAAGAGTGTATTATCTTGCTGCTAATAATGAAGGAAAAGTTTTAAAGAAGAAAGTATTTCCTATTAAAGGTAAGACCGTTGATGATTTTACAATGGTTTATTTTTTACGTAGTTTTATTTCTCATTTAGGTGAAAAAGGATATAGAAGTTTCTATTTACTTACCAGTGAGCCACGTCTTTACAAAATTGATATTAAAGTTATTGGGAAAGAAAATATAAAACTTCCTATTGGAGAAAGAGAGGCTATCAAGATAAGAATTGTTCCTAATCTGGGTTTATTAACGGGTATTGCAAAAGCTTTGGTTCCTCCTACCTATCTATGGTTCGAAAAGGAAGTTCCTCATATTTGGCTAAAGTATGAAGGTTTGGAATCCGGATTGGGTTCTGCTCTTGTAATTCTTCGTCTTACTAAATTTGGAAGTTTTTAGATTTTATTTAGAGAGTAAAGGAGTTAACGTAAAGAACTTTTACTTTTCTCTTTTACTTTCGTTTTTTCTTGTCAATATAAAGAGGATAAAGTAAAATATGAAAAATGAAAGTATTAATTATTGGTGGAGGAGGAAGGGAACATTGTTTAGTATGGAAAATAAAGCAATCTCCCCAAGTAGAAAAAATTTATTGTGCTCCGGGTAATGGCGGGACCCTACTCTTTGCTCAGAATGTAGAAATTTCCCCTTCTGATTTAGAATCTTTGGCAAGTTTTGCTTTAAGTGAGAAAATAGATTTGACTGTTGTGGGGCCTGAGATTCCTTTAGTTGAGGGAATTGTTGATCTTTTTGAGAAAAGAGATTTAAAGATTTTTGGGCCTAAAAAAGAAGCAGCGAAACTTGAGGCAAGTAAGGTATTTGCTAAACAAATTATGAGGAAATACGCAATTCCTACCGCAGAATTTCATATTTTTGATGATTCTTATGAAGCGAAAAAATTTGCAAGGAAACATTTGCCTTGTGTAGTTAAAGCGGATGGTTTAGCGCAAGGAAAGGGTTCCATTGTCTGTAAAAGTGAAGAAGAAGCAGAGGAAGCAGTTGAGTTAATAATGGTAGAGAAAAAATTTGGAAAGGCAGGAGAAAGGATTGTTGTTGAGGAATTTCTGGAAGGAGAGGAAGCCTCAATCTTAGCATTTGTTGATGGGGAGAATTATCTTCTTTTGGTTCCCTCCCAAGACCATAAACCAGTTTTTGATAATGATGAGGGACCTAATACAGGAGGAATGGGTGCTTATGCACCTGCTCCTTTAGTAAATGAAAAGATAATGGCAAAGATAAAAGAGAAAATTTTTGCCCCTCTTCTTAAAGCTTTAAAAAAAGAAAATATACTTTTTAAAGGGATTCTTTATGCTGGTTTAATGATAAAAAATGAAGAACCTTTTGTTTTAGAGTTTAATGTTCGTTTTGGAGACCCTGAGACTCAAGTGATTTTACCTAAGTTAAGAAGTGATTTGGTAGAGTTAATGTTAGGGACTGTTGAAGGCAGATTAGAAAAGGTAAATTTAGACTGGGATAAGCGATTCTGTGTCTGTGTAGTTTTAGCATCTGGTGGCTATCCAGAAAAATATGAGAAAGGAAAAAAAATTGAAGGATTAGAAAATTTGAATTCCTCAGAAGATATATTTGTTTTTCATGCGGGAACAAAAAAAATTGGTAATAATTATGTAACCTCAGGAGGGAGGGTTTTAAATATTGTAGGATTAGATTATGATTTGATGAAAGCACAGGGAAAAGTCTATAAAGCAATAAAAAATATCTATTTTGAGAAGATACATTATAGAAAGGATATTGCCAATAAAGCTTTTAAATATTTATGAAAGAAATAGTTATAATTTTGGGTAGTGTTCGTGATAAAGAATACTTAAGAGAAGAATTTAAATTATTAGAAGATTTTAGAATTCCTTATGAAGAAAAGAGAATTTCTGCCCACCGTGATCCAGAAAAATTGAGAAAAATTTGTATGCAAATTAAAAGAGGAAGAACAGAAGTGGTTATTGCTGTATGTGGATTATCTTGTGCTTTGCCGGGATTTGTTGCCTCTTATGTGGATATTCCTGTTATTGGCGTTCCCTTAGATACAGGAGTTTTAAAAGGTGTTGAGAGTTTACTTTCTATTGTTGAGGTTCCTCGGGGAATAGGGCTTGTAAGCACAGGCCTGGGAAAGAAAGGTTTTATTAATGCGGTTATATTTGCTTTAAAAATACTTTCTTTAAAAAATAAAAAACACAAAAAGTTACTCGAGGAATTTGAGAAGATGTTTAAAAAGTGAAAAAAATTGTTTTTTCCTCAGGTAATACAGATGAGAAAAAGTTAAAAGAGATAAAGGAGGTGTTTTTAAAAGGTGGCATAGTGGCTTTGCCTACTGAGACCGTTTATGGATTGGCAGTTTTGTCTTCTTCTAAAGAAGCGGTCAAAAAGCTTTATGAGATAAAAAAACGAGATTTGGCTAAACCCTTTTCTTTATGTGTAGCAAATAAAGAAGGAGCCTTTCTTTTATTTTCGCCGCTTCCTCCTTATGGGTTTAGACTGGCAGAGAAGTTCTGGCCAGGACCTCTTACTATAGTATTTTATGATAGAAAGGGCGAGAGAAAGATTGGAGTGAGAGTCCCTGCGCATAAAACTTTAGTTAAAATTTTGGAGGAAGTAAGGGAGCCTGTATGTCTTCCTTCAGCTAATATAAGTGGGGAGAGGGAGGTTACTACTTCTCGAGAGGTGGAGGAAATATTTTCTCAAAAAATAGATCTTCTTGTAGAGGCGGAACCCCCCCTTTATAATAAAGCCTCTACTGTGGTAGATTTAACCTTTCATCCGGTTAAGATTTTAAGAGAAGGAGTGATTGCTTCTAAAGAAATTATTGAGACCTTTGTGCGTAAAAGAATCCTTTTTGTTTGTACAGGCAACACTTGCCGTTCTCCTTTAGCAGAGTTTCTTCTTAAGAAGTATCTCTCTCAGTATGACCCTTTTGCGGAAAAGAGATATGAAATTTCTTCCTGTGGAATTACGGCTCCTCAAGGAGCTTCTTTATCTTTAGAGGAAGAAAGAATACTGAGAGAATATGAAAATATAGAAGTATCTCATTATGCAAGAAAAGTAGAAAGAAATTTTCTTCTTTCTTCGGATTTAATTTTTGTTATGGAGAAAAAACACAAAGAATTTATTGTTCAGTTAGAGCCTCTACTTGAACCAAGGATATTTCTTTTAGGAAAATTTCTTCCCCAGGAACAAGAAATACCTGATCCTATTGGCAAACCATTTGAGTTTCATCTTGAGATATATAATTTGATAAAGGAAGCAATAATAGAGTTGAGAGAGTGGCTTTAGATGAGGATAGGAATTGGTAGCGACCATCGAGGGTTCAGGTTAAAAAACTTTCTTATTAGCCAGCTTAAAAATAAAGGTATGGAGGTGGTGGATTTTGGTACTTATTCTTCCAACCCTTGTGATTATCCTGATTTTATCTATCCTTTAGCTTCTGCATTAAGAGATAAAAAGTTAGATAGAGCAATATTTATATGTTTTACCGGGATTGGAAGTTGTATCTGTGCCAATAAAGTGAAAGGGATAAGAGCCGGGCTTGCGTATAACTTAAGTGTGGCTAAACTTTCTCGCTTGCATAATAATACTAATTTTCTAATTTTAGGGGCAGGTTTTTTGAAAAATGAATATGCTAAAAGAATTGTTTTTACTTGGCTGAATACTGAGTTTGAAGGAGGAAGGCACCTGCGTCGCTTAAGAAAAATAAGAAAGATAGAGGAGGAAGAGAATGTTTGAGAGGTTAAAGGAGGTAGATCCGGTAGTTTTTGAAAGTATTAAAAAAGAGATTTATCGGCAAAGAGACCAAATTGAGCTTATCGCCAGTGAGAATTTTGCTCCCTTAGCCGTTCTTGAGGCGGCCTCTTCTGTAATGACAAATAAATATGCTGAGGGGTATCCTCGGGCTCGTTGGTATGGAGGCTGTTGTTTTGTTGACGAGGTTGAAGAGTTGGCACGGGAAAGAGTAAAGAAATTATTTGGTGCCGAATATGCCAATGTCCAGCCTCATTCAGGAACCCAGGCTAATATTGCCGTAATGATGGCAATTCTGAACTATAAAGATACAATTTTAGCTATGGATTTAGCCTGTGGGGGGCATCTCTCCCACGGCCATCCTCTAAATTTCAGTGGAAAGTTTTATAATGTTGTAACTTATGGAGTGGATAGAAATACTGAAATGATTAATTGTGACCAGGTTCAAGATTTAGCAAAAAAATACAAACCAAAATTAATTATTGCCGGAGCCTCCGCCTACCCCAGAATTATTGATTTTAAAAGATTTAGAGAGATTGCCGATTCTGTGGGGGCTTATCTTTTAGTAGATATGGCTCATTTTGCAGGGCTGGTGGCGGCAGGAATTTATCCGAATCCTGTTGAATTTGCAGAATTTGTTACCTCAACTACACACAAAACTCTGCGTGGCCCAAGAGGTGGTTTTATTCTCTGCCGGAAGGAATTTGCCAAAAAAATTGATACGGCTGTCTTTCCTGGAGGACAAGGCGGGCCCTTAATGCATATAATTGCGGCAAAAGCGGTAGGTTTTGGGTTAGCTTTAAAGGAAGAGTTTAAAGAGTATCAGAGACAAATCGTTAAAAACGCAAAAGCATTCGCAAAGGCTTTGGGAAATAGAGGTTATCGTATTGTAAGTGGAGGAACGGACACCCATCTTTTTCTTGTTGATTTGCAGAATAAAAATATAACCGGACGCGATTGTGCTCATATTTTAGAGGAAGTAAATATCACCGTAAATAAAAATCTTATTCCTTATGACTCCCGTCCTCCCAAAATAACCAGTGGGATAAGGATTGGGACACCAGCAGTGACTACACGGGGTATGAAAGAGCCTGAAATGGAGATAATTGCAGAGTTAATTGATAAGACAATACGTTTCTGTAATGATGAAGAAGAATTGGATAGAATTCGCAAAGATGTAAAAGAACTTTTAGATAAATTTCCTCTCTATGAAGAAATCTCTATCTAAAAAGAAGAATATAGAGAGACCCGATTGGGATGAGTATTTTATGAAAATGGCACATCTTGTAAGTAGCCGTTCAACGTGCCTGCGTCGAAAAGTGGGAGCAGTGTTAGTTAAGGATAAAAGAATTTTGGCTACCGGATACAATGGTGCTCCACGAGGATTACCGCATTGTGAAGAGACAGGGTGTTTACGGGAAAAATTAAAAGTTCCTTCAGGAGCCCGTCATGAAATTTGTCGTGGTCTTCATGCCGAACAGAATGTGATAATTCAGGCAGCTTTACATGGAGTCTCAATTGAGGGAAGCACATTATATATTACTTGTGCTCCCTGCAGTATCTGTGCTAAAATGATTATAAATGCAGGAATTAAGAAAGTAATTTACGAGGATAGTTACCCGGATAAGATGGCAGAGGAGTTTCTAAAAAAAGCAAGAGTGAAGTTGGAAAGATATAGAGGTAGAAGATGAGGAAAATTCTGGAAGAATTTGTTATTTTAAATCTGGTGTTTTTTTCTGCCGCCTTTTCTTATGATTCTTTTTCTCGTCAAGAAATTATCAGGAAGACTTTAGATAAGTGGGAGATGGAAATAAGCATTAAAACAGGTTATTTAGATGGAAAAACGCACTATCAGATTCAGTTTGACGCTGGGGGAGGCTCCACAGGAAAAAGTAAGTTGGAGTTTCCCTTAGGCAATTGGCTTTATGGGGCAGAGTTTAGTATAGGAAGAAAACCTTTATTCTTAGACTTTGAGATATATAACGAGATATGGCAGACAGCAGATAAAAATATGGAGGATAAAGATTGGACAGATGATTTACTTTGGTCTCATACCAAGTCCGATGCAGAAGTGAAAATAGATATGTGGGATGCATCTTTGAAATATAGGATTTGGGAAGGAAAGGATTTTTGGAGAGAGTGGGAGGGGAAAAATAAAAAGGGTTGGCTGGATATTGTGGGAGGATATCGCTATGAACGGTTCAAGTATAGAGTTTTGGGAGTTCGCTATATCGTAGGAGGAAGTGGGGAATATTATTCTGGGGAAGAAGTATTAGCTTATAAAGTAGAATATTTTCTTCCTTATATAGGAGTGGAAGGAGCTTATACTACTAAGATAGAGAATCAAAAGATACGATTTTTAAAAAATTGGGGATTGGGGATGAGTTTAGCCTTTTCTCCTTATGCTAAAGCTAAAGATAGAGATGACCATATTTTAAGGAATAAATTGTCTCATGGAGATTGTGAAGGTTGGGCTGCCTATGTAGGTTTAGAGCTTTTTTTGGAGACACAAAAGAACTGGAACCTCAACTTAGGGGTTGATTATCTTAGTGTGGATACAGAAGGCAAACAATCTCAATACTGGTATGGAGACGACCCTGCTACTCCTGGAGTTGATGACACTGGAGCTGGTGTCGAAGATATAGATTTGGATATTAAAGAATACCATATATTTTATTGGGCGGCTTTAACTTATAAATTTTAAATGCGATGTCCTTATTGTGGTTATAATGAGGATAAAGTAATTGATTCTCGAGAAACACAAGATGCAACATCAGTAAGAAGAAGAAGAGAGTGCCTAAATTGTGGAAGAAGATATACTACCTATGAATATGTGGAGAAAACTCCTCTTATGGTGGTGAAAAAAGATGGGAGAAGAGAAGCGTTTCAGAGAGAAAAGGTATTAAACGGGATTTTGCGTGCCTGTCACAAAAGACCGATAAGCGTAGAGATTCTTGAAAAAGTGGTTTCCGAAATTGAGAAAGAGATACAGAAAAAGTTTGACCGTGAGGTAGAATCACGTTACATTGGAGAGTTAGTAATGGAAAAATTATCCCAATTAGATGATGTGGCTTATGTGAGGTTTGCCTCTGTATATCGCCAATTTAAGGATATAAATCAGTTTTTAAGAGAGTTAAGAGAGATTTTGAGTAAGAAAATGCGATGATTGAGGTAGAGCTTTCCCGAATAGTAATTGATGAAGAAAGACATGAACAGGTAATTGTTCTCAAGGAGAAAAAAGGAAATAAACTTTTACCTATTGTGATTGGGCTGAACGAAGCTTTGGCAGTAAGGATGCATCTCTCAGGTTTTAAGCACCCGCGTCCTCTCACTCATGATTTAATGAAGTCTTTATTGGATAATCTGGATGTGGTTTTGGAGAAAGTAGTAATTGATAAGTTGGTCGATTCTACATTTCATGCCAAATTATATCTTATAACTCCCCAGGGTAAAAAAATAGTTGATGCTCGTCCTTCAGATAGTATCGCTCTGGCAGTAAGAACCAAGTCTCCTTTATTTGTTGAAGAGGAGGTATTTGAGAAATTAAGGGAAAGTGATTTATGAAGATAGGTATTATCTCTGATACCCATGATCATCTTACAAAGATAAAAGAAGCAATGGATATTTTTTTGCTTCATAAAGTGGAACTCATTCTTCATGCCGGAGATTTTGTTGCTCCTTTTTCCCTCCGTTTCTTAAATGATTCCGGGATTGAATGGTGGGGAGTTTTTGGAAATAACGATGGAGAAAGAGAGGGTCTTTTAAAATTCTCATCAGGGAGGATAAAGGAGCCTCCTTTTTTTATTACATTAAAAGAGAAGAGAGTCGCTTTAATGCATGAATTTGAGCCCGTGGAGGCAGATATAATAATTTTTGGACATACCCATAATCCTCAGATAGAGGAAAAAGAAAATACCTTGGTGATAAACCCTGGAGAAGCTTGTGGGTGGCTTTCAGGAAACTCATCTTTAATAATCTTTGATTTTTCTACCTTTAAGCCTCAAGTAATATATTTTTAATCCTTCCTATGCATCTGGAAAAGATAAAGAGAATTCCTCATATTGATGCTCTTAAGAGAATAGCAAAAAAGAAAAAAATCTATGTGTGGTTGGTAGGAGGATTCTTACGGGATTTATATTTGGGGAGAAAAAATAATTTTGATTTTGATTTTGTGACAGACAGGGATTCTTACAAACTCGCTTCTGCCTTTTCTAAAAAAGTGGGCGCACGATTGATTATGTTAGATAAAAAAGAGAGAACCTTTCGGGTGGTGGTCAAAAGAGATACTCAAGATTATTCGTATGATTTCTCTCCTTTCAAAGGCAGCAATTTGGAGGAAGATATTAAAAACAGAGATTTTACCATAAATACGTTAGCTGTTTTGGTGAATATATTACCGGAGATAAAAATATTCGATTATGTAGAGGCAAAAAAGGATTTGAAAAGAAAGATTTTAAGAGTAACTCAGGAGAAGGTAATTCCTTCTGATCCTTTAAGAATTTTGCGTGCTTTTAGCCTCTCGGCGAAATACGGTTTTAGGATAGAGAAAAAAACCTTAAAGATTCTCTCTTTATATAGAAGCCTTCTTAAAAATATAGCCGGAGAAAGAATCGCTGAGGAACTTTTTAAAATTTTGGATTCACCCTCTTCCTATAAAGTAATCAAATTGATGAGCCAGTATTTTATTATCGACGAGGTTATTCCTCATCTTTCTTGTATGCGGGATATCAGGCAGGGAAGATTCCATCACTTGGATGTATGGGAACATTCCCTTAAGACTTTAAATTGTTTTGAGATTCTTTGGCAGAGGCGCTTAAGAAAAAATAGAAAGATACAAAAATATTTAAAGGAAGAATTAGCTTCTCAAAGAAAGAGATTGTCCATTCTTAAATTGGCCTGCCTCCTCCATGATATAGGAAAACCAAAAGCACGAAAGATTAAAAATAATAAAACAATTTTTTATACTCACGAAAAGATTGGACATCACTTGTGTGAAGATATTGCGGTGAGATTGAAGCTTTCTTGGAAAGAGAAAGAGACCTTAAAAAAATTAGTCTTCTGGCATATGCGTCCAGGTTCCTTAATTCAAAATGGCGTTCCCACAAAAAGAGCGATTTTTCGTTTTTTTCGGGATACAGAGCCTGAAGGATTATCCGTAATTTTTCTTTCTATCGCTGATTGGCGAGCAACAAAGGGGGAATTGGTAGATGAGAAAAGACGTATGAGAGAGGAAAAAGTGTTGTTCAGAATTATAAAAGAACATTTGGAGAGAAAAAAACAAAAATTTTTGCCTAAACTTGTGGACGGGTATGAGATTATGGAGAGATTTAAAATTACCCCTTCCCCCTTGGTGGGAAAGATACTTAAAAGAATTAAGGAAGAGCAGAGCTTAGGAAGAATAAAAACTAAAAGGGAAGCCTTTCAAATTGCAGAAAAAGTCTTAAGAAAGGAGAGAAATGGAACCTAAAATTTTTGTCCAAAAGAAAAATATCACCCAGCTAAAGAAAGAAGCAGTAGTCATTCCTTTAAATTCGGACCTTTCTTTAAAAAAGCATCTCTTCTGCTGGTTGAAAAAGAAAAGAAGGGTATTTGTGGAAGGCTTGAAGAGAAGCTCTCCAAAGAAGAGAATCTTTATAATAAAAAACTGGAAAGATATTTTTAAGAGCAAATATGTAATTTGTGTTATGGTAGAAGCCAAGGATTTATTCACCCTTCAGGAGTTAATTCGCAAAGTCACTGTTGAGATATTTAAAACTGCTTATCGCTATAGGATAAAATCTATTGCTTTTCCTGCCTTAGAAAGTCCATTATTTTCCTATAAGGCAACAGCAAAAATTATGGCTCAGGAAGTTTTTCGTTATTTGAGAGAGAAGAGGGGATATTTGAAAGAGATAATTTTTACTCTTTCTACTCAAAAAGCTTATGATATTTTTAAAAAAAATGTTTTAGGATATATTAACTATATGAGGAAGAAGATGCAAGAAGGCCCATTTTTAACTGTGGATGGGATTGTAGAATATAGGGGAGGGATTGTTATGGTGGAAAGAAGCAATCCTCCCTTTGGCTGGGCACTTCCTGGGGGATTTGTGGATTATGCAGAATCTGCTGAGTCGGCAGTTGTAAGAGAGATAAAGGAGGAGACAAATTTAGATTTTGTCGATATTAGGCAGTTTAAAGTTTATTCTCAGCCTCAAAGAGATCCCCGGTTTCATACAGTTTCAGTTGTATTTACAGGAAAAGGAAAAGGCACTTTAAAAGCCTCCTCTGATGCTAAAAATGTTAAGATATTCAAGCCAAATAGGCTCCCTCAAATTATTGCTTTTGACCACCGAAGAATAATTCAGGATTACCTGATGAGTAAAGATGATAAAGATTGATGGTAGTTTCCTGGAAGGAGGAGGTCAAATTTTGAGAACTTCTTTAGGCCTTTCTACTGTTTTGGAGGTGCCTGTTGAGATTTTTAATATAAGAAAAAAAAGAAAAAACCCTGGATTAGCCCATCAGCATCTTTTGGTTATTAAAGCGTTTAAAGAGATTTTCGGGGCAAAATGTGAAGGAGATGAAATTGCTTCTCAGAAACTAATCTTTTATCCTTCCTCAAAAATAAAAAAAGAGAAAGAGTTCTATATTAAAGCAGAGACAGCTGCTTCTATAGGGCTAATTCTTCAGGCTTTACTTTTACCTTTGGTAATAATGGGAGAGGAGCTCAGCCTAAAAATAGAGGGAGGAACACGAGGAAAGTGGGCCCCTCCTGTAGATTTCTTCAGCAATGTTGTTTTTCCTGTTCTTAACATTAATGCTCAGGTTTCTCTCGTGAGGAGAGGTTATTATCCTAAGGGAGGAGGAAAAATCGTTGTTTTTTTGAAGAAAAGTATGCTTAAACCCATTAACTTGATGGAGAGGGGTAGCCTGAGAAAAATTAAGATAGAGAGTATCGCCTCAAAAGAATTGAAGAGAAAAGATGTAGCTTTAAGACAGGCGAGGGAAGCAAAAAGTATCTTGGAGGGAAGATTTCCCCAGAAGATGATAGAGGAAGAAGTTTTTTATGTGGAGACAGATTCTCCCTCTTCCGAGATTAATCTTTGTGCCTATTTTGAGAAGGCAATTTTGTGGAGTGACGGGTTAGGAGAGAAAGGCAAACCATCAGAGGTAGTTGCAAGGGAAGCCGCTTTCAAGTTGATTGAAGAGATAGAGAAAGAAGCTTGTTGTGATAGACACCTTGCAGACCATCTTATTCCTTATATGGTGTTTTGTGGAGGAAGATTCAAAACTTCTTTTCCTACCCTTCATACTCTTACCAATATTTGGGTTTGCGAGACTATCTTAGGGAAGAAAATTTTTAAAGTGAAAGATAATATTGTTGAGGCTCTATGTGTAGAGAGATTTCTCTTCAATATTTGAAAGGGGTGGGTCCATCCTGGAAGAAGAAGCTGATTAAATTGGGGATTCATACCTTGGGTGATCTATTTTACTATTTCCCTTTTCGTTATCAGGATAAAAGAAAGGTATCTTCGATTAAAGAATTAGAGGAAAACAAAGAGGCTTTAATTGAAGGCAAAGTTTTGGTGAGAAATCTGCGTTACCCTAAAAGGAGGACGCCTTTTACCCGTTTAGGTATTTTTGAGGCGCTTGTCAGTGACGGCAAGGATAGAATTTTATGTATTTGGTTTAACCAGTCTTATTTAAAGAATGTGATAAAAGCCAAAGATAAGTTATGGATATTCGGTAAAGTAAGAAGATATAGAAATAGATTGTGTTTTATCTGTCCTGAGTTTGAGAAGGCAGAGGGGTCTTTTACCTTGGGCAGGATAGTGGGAGTGTATCGGGTAAAAGAAGGGATGAGTCAGAGAAGATTGCGGCGAATAATCTTTGAAAATCTGAGGAAATATGCCCATCTGATAGAGGAACCAATTCCTTTTTATATTCGAGAAAGGCTTAATCTTCCTAATATAAATAAAAGTCTGTGGCAGATTCATTTTCCCTCTGATTCGGGAGAGATTGAAATTTCCCGAAAAAGATTTATTTTTGAAGAATTATTTTTCTCCCAAATTCTTATTTTCTTAAGAAAAACCAAGCGAAGATTGAAAAAAGGAGTTACCTTCAAAGTAAAGCAGCCTGTTATAGATAGGATTAAGCAAAGGCTGGGGTTTCAGCTGACTACCTCTCAAAAAGAGACTCTTTTTCAAGTTTTGGAAGATATGAAAAAAGACTATCCTATGTGCAGGCTTATTCAGGGAGATGTGGGGTGTGGTAAGACTGCCGTTGCTTTATTTGCTATAGGAGTTTGTGTCAGTAATGGGTATCAGGCTGTTTTCTGTGTGCCTACAGAAGTTTTAGCTCATCAACACTTTATCACTGTGTCGAATATTTTCAAGGATTTGAAATACAAAGTAGAAATTCTGGTTTCCTCACTCCCTGTAAGAAAAAAAAGAGAGATTATCAAAGAATTGAGAGAGGGAAAGATTAATGTTGTAGTAGGAACGCATGCTCTTTTAGAGGAAGAGGTAAAATTTAAAAATTTGGGATTGGTAGTTATTGATGAACAGCACAAATTTGGTGTAGCTCAACGGGTGCTTCTTTCCAAAAAGGGCAACAACCCTGACTGTTTAGTTATGAGTGCTACACCTATTCCTCGTAGTTTAGCTTTATCTTTATACGGAGACCTGGATTTGTCCATAATTAAAGAAAAACCTCCTGGAAGAAAAGAGCCCACTACCTTTACTGTTAACGAGAAAGATAGAGAAAAAGTATATAGTTTTGTGAAAAGAAAACTGAAGGAAGGCAGACAGGCATTTTTTGTATTTTCTGTAATTGAGGAATCAGAAGATGAGGAGATTCTTTCTCTGGAGAGAATGTATGAAAGGATAAAGGAGGAGTTTTCTTCCTTTAAGGTGGAGATGTTGCACGGAAGGATAAAAAGTGAGGAGAAAGAAAGAATAATCAAAGAATATGCAAAAGGAAGGATAGATATTCTTGTTGCCACCACTGTAGTGGAGGTAGGGTTAAATGTGGAAAATGCTACAGTGATGGTGATAGAGAATCCAGAGAAGTTCGGTTTAGCACAACTGCATCAGTTAAGAGGGAGAATTCAGCGAGCAACTTTCGATTCTTATTTTATTCTTATTTTGAGGGAGAATCTTTCGGAAAATGCAAAAAAAAGAATAAAGATTTTAGAGAAAACCAATGATGGTTTTAAAATTGCCGAGGAAGATTTAGCCTTAAGAGGTCCGGGAGAGTTTTTTGGGTTGCGTCAGGCAGGGTTTTCCAAAAGCTATCTGGCCAATCCTTTAAAAGAGGTAGAACTCTTAAAGGAGGCAAGAAAGATGGCTTATGAGGTAATAAGAAAGGACCCCCTTCTTAAAAATTCTTGCCACCGGCCAATTAAAAAACATCTTAACTTTTGGCTCTCTTTCTTCCAGAAAGATAATGAGAGTAGTTAAAGGTAAGTATAAAAATACTCCTCTTTTTGTTCCTCCTCACACCCGTGTTCCTTCTTTAAGGGTTAAAAAGTCTCTTTTTGATATGATCGGGGAATATATAGAGAAAAGCGAGATATTAGATCTTTTCTCTGGTTCAGGGTCCTTAGGCATTGAAGCTCTTTCTCTGGGAGCAAAAAAAGTCTTTTTTGTGGATATAAGAAAAAAAGCCATTCAATTTACTATTAAAAATCTTTCTTCGGTCAAGGCCCTATCTTATGCTGAGGTTTTTCTTAAAGATGTATTTAAGGCGATAAAGGATTTTTTTGTCCAGAAATATAAGTTTGATGCGATTTTTTTAGACCCTCCTTATTATAAAGGAATGTCTTTAAAGACCTTGCAAACATTGGATGAATATGATATATTAGCACCTCAAGGTTTAATTGTCGTGCTTTGTTATTATAAAGAGAAGGTGAGAGAGGAATTTAGCCATTTTGGAATATTTAAAGAAAAATTTTATGGGGATACACAATTAAAAATCTATTCTCGAAAGAGTGAAGAGAGCAGTTTATCCGGGCACATTTGACCCTATAACCTTAGGACATCTGGATATAATCAAGAGGGCAACTACTATTTTTGATGAGGTAATTGTTGCGGTAGCCAAAAGGCCTTCTAAATCTGTGTTATTTTCCTTTGCGGAGAGGCTAAAAATAGTAGAAAGAGCCGTAAAAAATCTCAAAAAAGTGAAGATAGAAGGATTTTCGGGATTAGTAGTAGAGTTTGCTAAAAAGAAAAAAGCTTCCTGTATTATAAGAGGATTACGCCTTTTGAGTGATTTTGAGTACGAGTTTCAGATGGCATTAACTAACCGTAAAATTGCTCCTCAAATTGAGACTATATTTTTGATGGCCCATCAGGAATATTCTTATATTTCTTCTAGCTTAGTTAAAGAAGCTGTTTTTTTAGGAGCTAACTTAAAGGAATTACTTCCCAAACCTGCATGGGTAGCTTTGAAAAGGAAGATTAATGAGGGTTTCTCTCGATAGCATAAAAGAGATACCCCTTCTTTTAGAGGAGGATATTGAGGCAAAAGATTGGGATATGGATGGGCTTGATGTTCAATTTGTGGATAAAATTCATCTGTGCTGTGCATTTTCTCGTGCAGGAAAAGAAATTTTGGTAAAAGTAGAGGCAAAAACTCATCAGTTAATTATTTGTTCTCGTTGCCTTGCTGAGGTAGGTAGAGAGGTAACTTATGAGTTTGATTTGTTCTATAACCGTGCTGATTTAGGAGAGTATCTTGTGGTAGATGAGGATATTCGCCAGGAGATTCTTTTAAATTTTCCCTTTAAGGTGCTGTGTCAGGATAATTGTAAGGGATTATGTTCTCGATGTGGGGCGAATCTGAATTACGAAAAATGCAGTTGTGGCAAGTTAAAGAAAGGGGAGGAAAATGGCTCATCCTAAACGGCGTCATTCTCATTCTCGCACAAAAAAAAGAAGGACTCACTATCGAGTAAATTCTCCTGCTTTAGTGGTCTGCAGAGAGTGCGGGAACCTTAAGCCTCCTCATCGTGTCTGTCCTTTTTGTGGGTATTATCGAGGGGTAGTTTTAAAGAAGGCAAAAAAAGAGAAAAAGAAAAAAAGATGAAGTTTAAGATTGGAATTGATATTTCCGGGGGAGATTTTGCCCCCGGAGAGATTCTTAAAGGAGCCTGGCTGGCAGAAAGAGAGGTTGTTTCTTCTTTAGTTTTGATAGGGACAGAAGATGATTTATCCTGCGTAGAAAAATTGAAGCTAAACTTTAGGGAAGTTCAGTTTCTTAAAGTTGAGGAGAAGATAAGTATGGATGAACCGGCAGCAGTATCGGCGCGAAGGAAGAAAAACTCTTCTATTGTTGTAGGAATTAAGCTTATTAAAGAAGGAAAAATAGATGCTTTTGTGTCCTGTGGGAATACAGGAGCGGTAGTTTGTGCGGCAACTTTAAATTTAGGAATGATAAAAGGGATTGAGAGGCCAGGGATTGCTATTTTCCTTCCTACTGTGAGAGATATTTCTATATTGATTGATGCAGGAGCAAATGTTGACCCTAAGCCTGTGCATCTATTTCAATATGGAATAATGGCTTCTCTTTATTATTCTTTAGTATTAGGAAGAAAGAACCCCACGGTAGGATTGCTTAATATTGGGGAGGAGTCTTCTAAAGGTCCTGATTTTGTAAAGAAGACCTTCTCTCTTTTTTCTTCCTCCTCATTGAATTTTATCGGAAATTTGGAAGCTAAAGATGTGTTTTTGGGAAGGTGCGATTGTATTATTTGTGATGGGTTTGTGGGTAATGTGGCGTTGAAGATTTCTGAAGGGTTTGCCGAGGCAATGGGTAGGTTTCTATTAGATAGTATAAAAAGTGATTTTTTAGGGAAGATAAGTCTTTTCTTTGTGCGCAGAAGCCTCAGGAGATTTAAGAAACTTACTGATTATGCTGAGTATGGAGGCGCGCCTCTTTTGGGAGTAGATGGAGTAGTAATTATCGGACACGGGCGCTCCAGGGCTTATGCTGTAAAGAATGCGATAAAAGTAGCTGAGAAAGAGTTAACACGTCAGTTGAACGAGGAAATAAAAAGGAGGCTTAATGATTTCAGCAAAGATAGTAGGATTGGGCAAATATTTACCTCCCAAAATTCTTACTAATTTTGATTTGGAAAAGATGGTAGATACTTCTGATGAATGGATAACCACGCGTACAGGGATAAAAACCAGACATATTGTAGAGGATAATACTCCTGCCTCCTTTCTGGCTAAAAAAGCTGCTCTTCAAGCTTTAAGAAGAGCGCAAATTAAACCTGAGAATATAGAATTAATTATTGTTGCCACAATTACTCCTGATTGTCAATTTCCTTCCACCGCCTGTTTCCTGCAGAGTGAGCTTAAGGCTTATAAAGCAGCTTGCTTTGATGTATCCGGAGCCTGTGCGGGATTTGTATATGCTTTAACTTGCGCCTGGCAGTTTTTAAAAACAGGATTTTATAAAAATGCATTGGTTGTGGGAAGCGAGGTTTTAAGCTCAATTACCGATTGGCAGGATCGCTCTACCTGTGTTTTATTTGGGGATGGTGCCGGAGCAGCGGTTTTGGTTCCTTCAAAAGAAGAAGGATTTATGAGTGCGTATCTTGGAGCGGATGGCTCACAGGCGGATTTGTTGATTCTTCCTGCTGGTGGTTCGAGAATGCCCACAAGTTTAGAAAGTATAAATACTCGTCTTCATTATATTAAGATGAAAGGGAATGAGCTTTTCCGTATGGCTGTAAGGGTAATGGTAGAGTCTGCAGAGAAAGCTTTGAGCAAAGCGGGACTTTCGTCGAAAGACGTATCGTGGTTGGTTCCTCATCAGGCAAATAAAAGAATTATTGATGCTGTGGCAAAAAGATTAGGGATACCTGAAGAAAGAGTTTGTGTAAATATTGACCGTTATGGGAATATGTCTTCTGCTTCAACAGCTATTGCTTTATGTGAAGCGTGGGAGGAAGGAGGAATAAAAAAGAAGGATATTGTTGTCCTTGATGCTTTTGGAGGAGGCCTGGTTTGGGGGAGTTGCGTAATAAGATGGATATAAAAAAAGCAATAGTTTTTCCAGGGCAGAACTCTCAATATGTAGGGATGGGGAAGGATTTTTATGATAAATTTGAAAAAGCACGAGGAATATTTAATAAAGCAGATAAAATTTTGGGAATTGATATTTCCTCTTTTTGCTTCTCAGGACCTCAAGAAAAATTAAAAGAAACTGAAATTCAGCAGTTAGCTATTGTTACTACTTCCATAGCAATTTTTGAAGTCTTTCGTGAATTTAAAGATATAAAAGATTTTTCTTATCTTTCCGGGCTCAGTTTAGGAGAATATACAGCTTTATATGCCAGTGAGGTTTTAACTTTTAAAGATACGCTTATTCTGGTTAAAGAGAGGGCAAAAGCAATGCAGAAAGCATCTTTAATTAACCCTTCTTCAATGTTTGCTATTATAGGAGAAGACTTGGAGGAGCTTGAGAAAGAAAAAAATGATGATTTTTATATCTCCAATTTAAATTCACCTGAGCAGTTAGTAATTTCTGTAAGGAAAGAGAAAAAGGAGAAAGTAAGGCACCTGATGCAGAAAAAAGGTAGAAAAGTAATAGAGTTAAGAGTTTCAGGAGGGTTTCATTCTCCTTTTATGGAGCCAGCAAAAAAAGATTTAGAGAAAATTATAAATAAAGTTGAATTTAGAAAAGCAAAAATTCCCATTGTCAGCAATTTTTCAGCAAAAGCGGTTAGTGAGCCAGAAGAGATAAAAAAGTGTTTGCTTAATCAATTAGTCTATCCTACTCTCTGGAAAAGCTGTATAGAGTTTATGATAAAGGAAAAGGTTGGGGTATTTTTCGAAGTGGGGCCTTCTAAGATATTGAGAAGGTTGATAAAAAAAATCAATCCTTCAGTTGAGATAGTAAATATTGGTAAGGTAGAAGATTTAGAAAGGAGTGAAGATGGATTTTAAGGATAAAGTAGTTATTGTTACAGGAGGGGCACAAGGTATTGGTAGAGAGATTTGTTATGAGTTTGCCAGAAGAGGGGCAAAAATAAATATTTTTGATGTTAAGGAAGACATCTTATTAAAGACACAAAAAGAATTATCTTCTTATTCTCCAGTAGATTCATTTGTTGTAGACATAACTAATTTTTCTCAAGTAGAAGAAGCAGTTAAGAAAGTTATTGACAAACATTTGCGAGTTGATATATTAGTTAACAATGCAGGTATTACAAAAGATAATATTATTTTACGGTTATCAGAAGAGGAATGGGATAAGGTATTGACTGTTAATTTAAAAGGAGCGTTTAATTGCACTAAAGCAGTATTAAAATTTATGATAAAGCAGAAGAAAGGAGTAGTAATCAATATATCTTCTATAATTGGATTAATAGGAAATGTAGGACAGACAAATTATGCAGCTTCAAAAGCCGGTTTAATTGCTTTTACAAAAAGCGTAGCTCGTGAGGTAGGCTCAAGAAATATTCGCATCAATGCCGTGGCGCCTGGATTCATAATGACAAAGATGACAGAAGTTCTCCCTGATAAAGTCAAAGAAGAGATGAAGAAAAGAATAGCTTTGGGAAGATTCGGGGAACCTCAAGAAGTAGCAAAGGTGGTTTTATTTTTAGCTTCCTCCTTAGCAAGCTATATTACCGGACAAGTTCTTGTGGTTGATGGGGGGTTAGTGTAGTGTTAAAAAAGGAGGTTTCAGGATGAGTAATGTCGAGGAAAAGGTAAAAGAGATAATTGCCGAACAGTTAGGAGTAAGGAGGGAAGAAGTTAAGCCAGAAAGTTCTTTTATTGATGATTTAGGCGCTGATTCTTTAGATACGGTTGAGATTGTTATGGCGTTGGAGGAAGAATTTGGTATAGAGATTCCTGATGAGGATGCTGAGAAGATGTCTACTGTTGGTGAAGCAATCCAGTATATTGAGAACAAAGTGAAAGAGAAAGAGGGATAAAAAGTTCTTTGGAAGAATGAGACGAGTGGTAGTTACTGGATGTGGAGTTGTTTCTCCAGTAGGAAGTGGTGGAACTTCCTTTTGGGAGAATCTTATCAAAGGAAGAAGTGGAATTGCAAAAATTACTCAGTTTGATCCTACAGGATTCGATTCTCAAATTGCCGGAGAGGTAAAAGATTTTAATCCTTTAACTTTTTTCTCTCCTAAGGAATTAAAGAGAACTCCCCGCTTTGTTCAATTTGCTATTGCCTCTACCCTACAAGCATTAAATGACAGTTCTCTTAAGATAGAGAATGTGAATCCTTATCGGGTAGGGGTAATCATTGGTTCAGGAATTGGTAGCCTTCAGGCTATAGAGAGAGAATACAAAGTTCTTCTCGAGAAGGGACCTTCTCGTGTCTCTCCTTTTCTTATTCCAATGTTAATTACCAATGAAGCAGCCGGCTCAGTAGCCATACGTTTTAATCTTAAAGGTCTCAATTTCTGTACAGTTACTGCCTGCGCCTCAGGTGCTCATGCGATTGGAGAGGCATACAGAATGATTAAAGAAAATAGAGCAGATGTGATGATTTGCGGGGGGACAGAGGCTTGTATCACTCCCCTGGGAGTTGCCGGGTTTTGTTCTTTAAAAGCTTTATCCACAAGAAATGAGGAGCCAGAGCGTGCCTCCCGTCCTTTTGATAAAGAAAGAGATGGTTTTGTTATTGCTGAGGGTTGTGGAATTGTAATTTTAGAAGAGTTAGAATTTGCTTTAAAAAGAGGTGCGCATATTTATGCTGAAGTAGGCGGTTATGCTGCTACTTGCGATGCTTATCATATTACTGCTCCTTCCCCTGAAGCAGAAGCTCCGGCAAAAGCAATGGAATTGGCATTAGAGGAGGCAGGAGTATCTCCGGATTCATCTATTTATATTAATGCCCACGGAACATCCACCCCTTTAAATGATAGGGTTGAGACAAAAGCAATTAAAAAAGCTTTTGGTAGCTATGCAGAAAAATTGTGGATAAGCTCTACAAAATCTATGACCGGTCACACCTTAGGTGCTGCAGGAGCAATTGAGTTTATTGCTTGTTGTTTAGCCTTAAAAAATAAAATTATTCCTCCCACAGTAAATTATGAAAATCCAGATCCTGAATGTGATTTAAACTACACTCCTAATGAAGCAAAAGAAGTAGATATAGAAGTAGCTTTATCGAATTCCTTAGGATTCGGAGGGCATAACGCAACATTAGTAGTTAAATCTTTAAAATAATTCTCTATAATAATGGGGCGGACTTTGATAGAAAAGATTTTGCTTTCTCATACAGAGAAAAAAAGATTGGAGAATTTTGTATATGCTAAGGTTGATTTTTGCTTTGGCAATGATATTACCGCACCTTTAGCGGTAAAAATTTTTAAAGAAGCAAAATTTAACTCTGTATTTAACCCTAAAAAAATTGCTTTTGTCTGCGACCATTTTCTACCGGCAAAAGATATAAAATCAGCAAGTAATGCAAGAATGCTGAAGGAATTTGCAAAAAGATTTAAAGTGAATTTCTATGATATAAATAAAGGTGGGATAGAACATGTCTTTTTAGTTGAACAAGGATTTATAAAACCAGGAAATTTGATTATTGGCGCCGATTCTCATACCTGTACTTTGGGAGCTTTAGGGTGTGCTGCTTTCGGTGTGGGTTCGACTGATTTAGCCGCTTGTATGTATGAAGGAAGAATTTGGCTTAAAGTGCCAGGAACAATTAAATTTATCTATAAAGGAAAAAGAAATAGATGGGTTAAAGCAAAAGACTTAGTCTTATACACCATTGGAAAGATAGGAGTTGATGGAGCATTATATAAGGTGATGGAGTTTCATGATAAAATGGTGAATAAGTTAAGTGTGGAGGAAAGATTTACCATCTGTAATATGGCAGTTGAGGCAGGAGCAAAGACAGGAATTTTTGAGCCGGATAAAAAAACTTTAAAATATTTGGAGAAATTTAAAAAAATTAAAGTTAATATAGAAAAATTAAAAAGCGAGAAGAATGCTCAATATAAGGATATCGTGGAGATAGACGTAAGTAAACTTACACCTCAGGTAGCTTTGCCCTTCTCGCCCGGTAATGTGAAACCTGTAGAAAGTTTAAGAAATATAAAGGTTAATCAGGTATTTATTGGTTCTTGCACCAATGGTCGCCTTTCTGATTTAAGAGAGGCTGCTTATATTTTAAAAGGGAAGAGAATAAAAAAAGGTATTCGGGCGATATTAATTCCAGCAACGCCTTTAGTATATAGAGAAGCTTTAGAAAGAGGAATTATTAAAATTTTTCTTGATGCTGGATTTGTTATTTGTCCTCCCAATTGTGGTCCTTGCTTGGGAGGGCATTTTGGTGTTTTAGACAAGGATGAGGTAGCTTTGGCAACGACTAATAGAAATTTTATAGGAAGGATGGGGCATCCAGAGAGTAAAGTTTATCTTTCCTCTCCTCTTGTTGCTGCCGCCTCAGCAATTAAAGGAAGAATTGCGCATCCTCGTGAAGTTTTATGATTATTAAAGGGCGAGTATATAAATTTGGGGATAATATTAATACTGATGACATAATTGCGGCGAAATATTTAGATTCTCAAGATCCTGATTATTTAGGGAAGCACTGTATGGAGAATATAAATTCTGAGTTTCCCAAAATAGTAAAAAAAGGAGATATTATTGTTGCCGGCAAAAACTTTGGCTGTGGTTCATCAAGAGAACATGCTCCTTTAGCAATCAAAGGTTGCAGAATTTCGGTTGTAATTGCTAAAAGTTTTGCCCGAATTTTTTATCGTAATGCAATTAATATAGGGCTTCCTATTCTCGTTTTGGAAGAGGCAGATAGAATAAAGAGTGGAGACTTTTTAAAAGTAGATTTATCCCAGGGTAAAATCTTTAATCTTTCTAAAAATGAGGAGTACAGCTGTTCACCTTTTTCTTCATTTATGGAGGAGATTATTAAAGCTGGAGGATTGATTAATTGGATAAAGAAAGGAAGAAAGAATGAAGAAATATAAAATTGCGGTAATTCCTGGTGATGGGACAGGACCGGAGGTAATCAGAGAAGGACTTAAAGTTCTGGAGGCAGTTTCTCAAAAATTCAACTTTTCTTATGAGAAAGCTACTTATGATTTAGGGGCAGAGCGTTTTTTAAAGACAGGAGAGGCTTTGCCTGATTTAGTTTTAAAAGAATTAGCCGGTTTCGATGCTATTTATCTGGGGGCAATTGGGGACCCAAGAGTAAAACCGGGGATTTTAGAGAAAGGGATTCTTCTTAAATTAAGATTTCATTTTGACCAGTATATAAATTTAAGACCGGTCACTCTTTATGACACTCGGTTTTGCCCTTTAAAAGATAAAAAAGAAAAGGATGTAGATTTTGTGGTAGTAAGGGAAAATACAGAAGGTCTTTATTGTGGGGCAGGAGGGTTTTTAAAAAGAAATACGCCCGATGAGATAGCGATTCAGGAAAGTATTAATACTTATAAAGGGGTGGAACGAGTGGTAAGGTTTGCTTTTGAATATGCACGGGAGAGAAATAAAAAGAGAAAAGTGACATTATGTGGAAAGACGAATGTTTTAACTTATGCTTTTGATTTATGGGAAAGAGTTTTTTATAAAGTAGGCAAGGACTATCCTGATATTGAGAAAGACTATGCCCATGTTGACGCTACCTGTATGTGGATGGTAAAAAATCCTCAAATGTTTGATGTAATTGTAACAGATAATATGTTTGGAGATATTATCACTGATTTAGGAGCGATAATTCAAGGAGGTATGGGTATAGCTGCCGGTGCAAATATTAATCCAGAAGGTGTTTCTATGTTTGAGCCAATTGGGGGAAGTGCTCCCAAATACACAGGAAAAAATGTGATTAATCCTTTAGCGGCAATTTGCGCCCTTTCTTTAATGCTTGATTTTTTAGGAGAAAAGCAAGCCTCTTTACAGATTGAGGAGGCTGTTAAAAGAGTGGTAAGAGAAAAATTAAAAAGTTTATCAGCAGGAAAGATGGGGTATACAACAGAAGAGATAGGAGATTTAGTAGTTAAGTATTTGTTGTGATGAGGAAATTTAATGTTGCAGTAATTGGAGTAGGTGCGGTAGGGGTTGAAATTTTGCGGATTTTAAAAGAGAGAAATTTCCCTATTAATGATTTAAGAGTCTTTGCTCGTTCTTCCCGAGTTATAGAAGTTGATGGCGAGAGTTTCCAGGTAGAGGCAATAGAGAAGGAAAATTTTTCCCATATCGATATTGCTCTTTTTGCCGGAACTGAGGGTGAAAAAGGCGCCTCCCGTCTGTATGCTCACAAATTTATCAATGAAGGTGCGGTAGTAATAGATAATGGCTCTGATTTTCGTCTCAAGGAAGACGTCCCTTTAATTGTTCCTGAGATAAATAAAGAGAAAATTTTTGCTCACAGAGGATTAATTGCTAATCCTAATTGCACAACAATTCAGATGATTGTCAGTTTAGCAGGAATTTATAAAGAATTGGGATTAAAAAAAATAATTTTAACCAGCTTCCAGGCAACCTCAGGGGCAGGGAAAAAAGCAGCCCTAAGCTTGTGGGAGGAGAGTAAAAAGATTGTGGAGAAAAATAAAGATAAGGAGTTTAGTGAAATAGATAAAAAATTAAAAGGAGAGTTTCCTGTTTTTGGCGCCCAAATCGCCTTTAATGTTATTCCTCAAATTGGTTCTTTTAAAGAGGAGAATTACACAACTGAGGAGTGGAAAGTAGTAAAAGAGACACATAAAATTTTAGAAGATACATCAATAAGAATTACAGCAACTTGCGTAAGGGTTCCTACATTTACATCTCACTGTGAAGCAATATATTTTGAGACAGTTAAAGATGCTGATTTGGGAGAGGTAAAAGAAATTTTACGTAAGTCAGAAGGAATTAGGTTTTTAGAGAATAGTTATCCCTTTCCTTTAGATGCAGAAGGAACAGATTTAGTATATGTTTCTCGTTTAAGAAGAGATATGTTCACGAAAAATTCTTTCTGGGTTTGGTCAGTTGCCGATAATTTAAGAAAAGGTGCCGCTTTAAATGCTGTCCAGATTGCGGAGGAATTTATTTCCTCTCTCTAATTTTTATCCTTAACTTACATAGAATTTGCGGCCGTGAAGTTATGTGTAAGTATTTAAGCAGGGTTGTTTTCTTCTCAGTTTAAGATAAAATAAAATTGGATGAGAAAAAAGTTATTTCTTTTTTTTAATTCTTCTATTTTTCGAATTTTTTTTATTGTTTTTGGTTTTCTTCTTTTGATTTTTTTAAGATTAAAGTCAGGTTTTTTTGAGTTCTCCTTGGGATATTTTTATATAGTTCTTGTTGCTTTAACAGGATTCTGGTTTGGGATAAAAGGAGGACTTATCGGTGCCGGTTTTGCTTCCTTGATTTTTGTGTTCGAGGTAAATATTTTTAAATATTGGGCATTTCGTGATTTAGCAGTAAAGAATATGTTTTTTCGCTTCTTTATCTATTTTCTTACGGGTTTAGGATTGGGGTATTTATCTAATATAGAGAAAAAGCTTAAAGAAAGCCTTAAAAATTTAGCCTATTATGATGAGCTTACCAGATGTATTAATTTTCGCTGGACAATGAAGATTTTAGAAAAGGAAATAGATAGAGCCGCGCGTTACAAGAAGGAACTCAGTATTATTATGGTAGATATTGATCATTTTAAAAAAATAAATGATACTTATGGGCATCTTGCCGGAAACTTTATCCTTAAAGAATTTGCACGTATTGTGAAGGAGAATGTAAGAAATATCGATGTGGTAGGAAGATACGGAGGAGAAGAATTCTTAATTATTCTTCCTGAGGCGGGGATTGAGGAGGCTAAAATAGTGAGTGAAAGAATCAGGGAAAAATTGTCCCAGAAAGAGATAAAAATACCTAATTCTTCAGATGTAATTAAAATAAAGTTCAGTGCCGGCATTGCCTGTTTTCCTTATAATGGCAAGACTATTAACGAATTGATTGGTGTGGCAGATAATGCTTTGTATCAGGCAAAAAGAAAAGGAAGAAATCGAGTGGTCTGGGATAGAAGGAGATGGATAAGAATAACTCCGCTTTCTTCGGTGAGGTTAGAAATAATAGGTGACAGAGAAACAAAAATACTGAATATCTCCTCGAGAGGAGCCTTATTGCTTTTTCCAGAGAAATTAGAGGAGAAGGAGTTGCTCTGTCATATTCATTTTTCTGATAAAGAGAGTTATAAAATTCCTTGCAAGGTTATTCATCAAAGTAAGCATTCAGCACAGTTATATAAGGTAGGAGTATATTTTGTCGAACCTTTGCCCAAAATTTGATAAAGAAAAAAAGCGATTAAATAGGAAGTTAATAAAATGAGGCCGGCCAACAACATATTCGAGCTTATAGGAAAGACCCCCATTGTAAAGCTGAGTTGGCTTTCTCAAGAAACAAAAGCAGATGTGTTTGCGAAGTTAGAATTTTTCAACCCTTTTTTTAGCATAAAAGATAGAGTAGCTTGGGCGATGATTGAAGAGGCAGAGAAGAAAGGCTTAATTAAGAAAAATACTATAATTATTGAGGCTACAAGTGGCAATACCGGGATTGCTTTGGCAGGTGTTTGCCGAGCTAAGGGATATAAAGTAATTATTGTTATGCCGGATAATGTTCCTCAGGAAAGAATTAAACTTCTCAATATCCTTGGGGTTCAAGTAATGCTTACCCCTGCCAAAAGAGGAATGGAGGCAGCAATTAAAAAGGTGAAGTTACTTACTGAGAAGCTTTCTAATACTTTTGTGCCTGACCAGTTTAAGAATTTGGCTAATCCTCGAATTCATGAATATACTACTGCCCGAGAGATTCAGCAAACTATGAAGAGGGTAGATGTGGTTATTTGCGGGATAGGTACAGCAGGAACAATTACCGGTATAGCAAAATTCTTCAAAAAAAGAAGAAAAAAGACTAAGATAGTAGGAGTAGAGCCTCAAAAAAGTGCTGTTCTCTCAGGAGGAGGTGCAGGTAAACACAAGATTTTTGGCATTGGAGCTGGATTTATCCCTCCTCTTTTAGAGAGGGAATTAATTGATGAGATAGTTACTATTTCAGACAAAGAGGCGATGAAAATGAGTCAGGAAATAGCTTGCCGAGAGGCAATATTGTGTGGTATATCCAGTGGAGCAGTAGCATGTGCAGCTTTAAAAATAGCACAGAAGAGAAAGGTAAGGGGGAAAAGGCTTCTTTTAATTTTTGCTGATTCTCTGGAAAGATATTTGTCTTTTTTATGAGAAAAGATTTAAGAGAAGATATAGAAAAATTAAAAAAAGAAAAGAAAGCTGTAATTTTAGCTCATAACTATCAGATTCCTGAAATTCAAGACCTGGCTGATTTTGTAGGAGATTCTTTTGAATTGGCAAAAATCTCCAAGAGTTTAGAGGGGAGACTGATTATCTTTTGTGGAGTAAGATTTATGGCCGAAACTACAAAAATTCTTTCTCCCGAAAAAAAGGTACTTCTTCCTTCTGATACTGCCGGATGTCCTTTAGCAGAGATGGTAAAGGAGAAAGACATTATTTTTTTAAAAGAGAAATATCCTGATGCCTGGATAGTAACTTATGTTAATTCTTCAGCAGGAATCAAAGCCTTATCTGATGTATGTTGCACTTCGGCAAATGCGGTTAAGGTGGTGAAGAATATTCCTGCTCAAAAAGTCATCTTTATCCCGGATAAGAATTTAGGCTGGTGGGTTAAGAAGAATGTTCCTCAAAAAGAGATTATTTTATCCGAGGGGTATTGTTATGTTCATCAGGGTTTTTCTCTTCAGGATTTAGAAAGGGTTAATGCTCTTTATCCAGAAGCGGAGATTTTAGTCCATCCAGAGGCACCCCCTTCAGTTTTAGAAAAAACAAATTTTGTGCTTTCTACCTCCGGAATGCTTAAGCGAGCCAGAGCCTCTTTGAGCAACAAATTCATTATTGGTACGGAAGAGGGTCTTATTTATAAACTTAAGAAAGAAAATCCTTATAAAGAATTTTATTCTTTGGGGATTCCTCGCATCTGTCAGGATATGAAGAAGATTACTCTGGAGGCTCTTTTAAATAGCTTAGAAAATGAGGTTTTTGAGATTCATCTTAAAAAAGAAGTGATTAGTAGGGCAAAAAGGGCATTAGAGAGAATGTTTGAATATAGCTAAATGAGATGCACCAGATGTAAAGGAGAAGCTCAGATAAATTTAAGAGTCTATAATCTTAAACTTTGTGAAGGTTGTTTCTTAGATTTTTTTTCTCGTCGTGTAAATTCTACAATAGAAAAATTTAAAATGGCTAATTTAAAAGATAAAATTCTGGTAGCAGTTTCAGGGGGGAAAGACAGTCTTTCTTTATGGAGCATACTTGATGATTCAGGCTATAATACTCAAGGCTTGTATATTAATCTGGGGATAGAAGGATTTTCATATGAGGCAGAGGAAAAAGTAAAAAAATTTTCCAAAAGTCGGGGATTAAGACTTAAGATAGTGAAGATTCAGGATATTTTTGGAAAGGGGATAAAAGAATTAGCCAAAATAGCACATCGTCAGGCCTGTCGTGTATGTGGGATGATAAAACGGTACATTATGAACCAGGAGGCAGAAAAATTTGATTCTATTGCTACCGGTCACACCCTTGATGATGAAGCAGCATCTTTATTAGGGAATATTCTTTACTGGAGAAGGAGTTACTTGGGGGGGCAGTCTCCTGTATTAGAGGAAGAAGGAAGCCTGAAGAGAAAAATAAAACCTTTCAGTTTTACAACTGAAGAAGAAATCGTTATTTATGCTCGTCTTAAAGGTATAGATTTTTTAAAAGAGGTATGTCCTTTAAGTAAAGGTGCAACATCTTTTATATATAAGGAAGTATTTAATTTACTGGAAGAAAGAATGCCCGCAATAAGATTAAGCTTTTATAAGGAATTTTTAAGAAGAAAGGTATTTAAAAAGGAAGATGTTAAATTGACCCCCTGTAGGATTTGTGGATATCTTACAGTTGACTCGGTATGTAATTTCTGTAAGTTAAAAGAGAAAGTTGCTTTTTTTCAAAGTAAGGAGGCAAAATGTTAGAAGAAAGGACCATTACTCAGGCTATTATTGATAGCTTTTATTCTAAGTTGAAGAGAAACCTTGAGGTGGATGTAGCAATATGCGGAGCAGGGCCTTCAGGGCTGGTATGTGCGATAGAGTTGGCTAAAAGAAAAAGAAAAGTAGCTATCTTTGAGAAAAAGTTATCTATTGGAGGAGGAATGTGGGCAGGAGGAATGTTTTTTAATGAGATTGTAGTGGAGAAAGAAGCAAAAGGTATTCTTGAAGAAGCAGGAGTTTCTCTTAAGGAATACAAAAAAGGTTATTTCGTTGCTGATGCTGTAGAGTGCGTTTGTGCTTTGGGGTTTGAGGCAAAAAAAAGAGGTGTTGGTATTTTTAATGGGATAGAGACTGAGGATGTTTTAATCAGGAAAAATAGAGTTACAGGTTTGGTAATTAACTGGACAGTAGCAAAAATTTCAAATCTTCTTGTAGACCCTCTCTCAATAAAAGCAAAATTTGCTGTTGACGCTTCCGGGCACGATGCTTATATAGCAAGAATTGTAAAAGAGAAGGCAGGGATAAAATTTAAAATGAAAAAGTTGGTTTTTAAAGAGAGTTCTCTTTGGGCAGAAAAGGCAGAGAAATTAGTAGAGAAATATACTCAGGAAATCTGCCCAGGACTTTTTGTTTGTGGGATGGCGGTTAGTTCTGTATTTGGATTACCACGTATGGGTCCTGTTTTTGGAGGTATGCTTACCTCAGGTAAAAAATGCGCCTCTTTAATTTTAAATTCTTTTAAGAAATGAAGAGAAAAGTTGCTATTCTTTTAAGTGGAGGGATTGATTCATCGTTTGCCTGTTATCTTCTTTTAAAAAAAGGATTTTCTCCTGTAGGGATAACATTTAAAAATGGGTATAATTTTTCTTTTAATTGTGAGCGTGCTCATCATATATGCGCAAAATTAGGTATTCCTTATTATGTTATAGATATTAAGAAGGAGTTTAAAAAAATAGTAATAGATTATTTTCTTACCAGTTATCTTCAAGGCTTAACTCCCAATCCCTGTGTGATATGCAATCGTTATATAAAATTTGGCATTCTGGTTAACTATGCAAAAAATTTAGGATGCGGGTGTATTGCTACCGGGCACTACGTGAAAACCTTTAGAGAAAATGGTAGATTAATCTTGATGCGGGGGAAGAGCATTTTTAAATCTCAAGAGTATTTTTTAGCCGGAGTAGCCCCTCAAGTTTTGGGAAAGGCGATATTCCCTTTAGAAAATTATACCAAGGAGGAGGTGAAAAAAGAGATAAAGAAATTAGGTATTTATCCTTTTTCTATGAATGAGAGTAAGGATATCTGTTTTATAGAAGATGATTATCGGGAATTTATTCGTTCCCAGATTAAAAATCATAACGATTATAGGGGCAACATAAAAGATATTAAGGGAAACCTTTTGGGCGTCCATACAGGGATTTATCGGTTTACTTATGGGCAAAGAGAGGGCTTAGGTGTGAGGGGAATTCATCCTTTATATGTGAAGGATATAAACCCTAAAACTAAGGAAGTTATTGTTGCTGAGAAAGAATTAATTTTGAAAAAAGAGTTTAAAGTTAAAGATTTAAATTGGTTTTATCCACGCAAAAATTATAAGAATTTGAAAGTAAAATTGCGTTATAATAGTTTTCCTCTTAACTGTTCTGTAGAAATGGAGGGTGAGGACAATTTAATATGTGCGCTGGAAGAAAAAGATATACCTTCTCCGGGGCAATTTGCTGTGTTTTATGAGGGGGATAAGGTAGTAGTAGCAGGATTTATTGCTTGAAAGGCACAATGAAGGCTTTAGCATTGTTTTCCTTGGGTTTAGATAGTATCCTGGCAACAAAAATTATAAAAGATTCGGGAATAAGTTTAGAGGCAATTCATTTTGTTAGTGAGTTTTTCCCTTTAACGAAAAAAAGAGAAGAACTCCTTTCGTTTTTTACAAAAAAATTAAATGTTTCCTTAACTATAAAGGATATATCACGAGAACTTATCGAAATTGTGAAAGTTCCTCGCTATGGGTATGGTAAAAATTTAAATCCCTGTATTGATTGTAAAATTTTAATGTTTAGGAAAGCAAAGGAATTTATGAAGAGAATAAATGCTGATTTTATTGTAACGGGAGAAGTGTTAAATGAACGCCCTTTCACCCAACGCAAAGGAATTTTTGAACTTATTGAGAAGGAAGCACAACTGGAAAAATTAATTTTAAGACCGCTTTCCGCAAGACTTCTTAAAACCACAATTGTTGAGGAGAAAAAATGGATAGATAGAGAGAAACTTTTAAGTTTTAAAGGAAAATCACGCAAGCCCCAGATAGAACTGGCAAAAAAATTGGAGGTGTATTTTTATCCTCAGCCAAGCGGGGGCTGTCTCCTCACCGACCCTTTTTATGCCCGACGGCTTAAAGATTTGTTAAAATATACTTCTGACTTTACTTTGGACGATATAAAACTTTTAAAGATAGGAAGGCACTTTCGAATTTCTAATTCTGCTAAGTTAGTTATTTTTCGCAATGAAGAAGAGAAAAAGATATTAAAAGATTTTTCTTGTGATAATTTTATAAAGTTCTTTTCTCAGAAAGGGGATTTTTTTTCTTTAGGAATAGGAAAATTTAGAAAGGAAGACATTAATCTGTCAGCAAGGATTGTGGCTTTTTATTTGAAATCAAACAGGATAAGGATATTTGATAAAAGAGAGGAAGATATTTCTGTTGTGCCTTTAGCCAAGCAAAGGTTAGAAGAATATAGAATATAAAGAAAGGAGGAAAAATGAATAAAGAAAGAATTCTTATTGTGGATGGAGATGAATATGTAAGGAGGATGTTGGCAAGAAGTTTGGAAAAAAAATATTTAGTCTATACTTCTCCTTCCTTTAAGGAAGCACTGGGTATCTTTCGTGAGATTCCTTTTAACGTAATAATTACAGAGATAGATACTCCCGAGATAAAAGGTATAGAAGTGGTGCGTAAGTTTAAAGAAATAAGAACAGATACAACGATTATTGTAGTTACCGGTTATGACTCTATCCCTTTAGCCATAGAAGCGATGAGAGAAGGAGCTTATGATTATCTTACCAAGCCTTTTAATATGGATGAGTTGGAGTTGGTTATTCTTCATGCTTTGGAAAGACAACAGTTAATGGAGGAAGTTCGCGAAAGAAAGCTACCTTCCAGATTAGGTATTTTAGATGATATTACCGGAGTTTATAATTGTAAATATTTTGAAGAGTTATTAAGACAGGAAGTTGCCCGGGCGGCTCGCTACCCTCAGAAATTCTCTCTTTTGTTAATTGAGGTTGATGATTTTGATAAGTTTAGAGAAAATTATGGAGAAAAAGAGGCAGAAATTCTTTTAAGAAACATAGCAAAAATAATCCTTAATAAAACTCGAATTACAGACTTTCCCGCGCGTTATAAAGATGCTACCTTTTCTATGATTACTCCTCATACCGATAAAAAAGGAGCTTCTACTGTTGCCGCACGATTGTTAGGGTTAATTTCTAAGGAGGATTTTGTATTGGAGAATGGAGGTGTAGCAAAGGTTACTGTCAGTATTGGTATTTCTACCTTTGATGACGATGCTACTTCGGCAGCTCAATTAATTGAGAAGGCAGAAGAAGCTTTATACCAGGCAAAAAGATTAGGTAGAAATAGAGTTTGTCTTTTTGGGAAAAGCTCTGAGGAGGAGAATTTAATTTGAAAAAGGCAGATTGTGGGTTAAAATAATTCTCTATGAGTTATTTAGGAATTGATTGGGGAGGGACCTTTATTAAGATAGGATTACTAAAGAAGGGGAAGGTCCAAAAGAAAATAGTTTTCTCCTCTCGAAAGTTAATAAAAAAACAGATTTTTCTGCAAAGGTTGGAGGAGTTAAAGAAAAAATTTTCCTCCTTTAAAGCGGTAGGGATAGGGGCTCCAGGAATAGTTGATATAAAAAAAGGCTCTATCTACTATCTTCCTAATGTAGAAGGTTGGGAGAATTTTCCTCTGAGGAGAAGTTTAGAAAAGATATTTAAAGTTCCTGTATTTGTAGATAATGATGCTAATCTATTTGGCTTGGGAGAATTGAAAAAAGGAGTAGCGCAAGGCAAAAAAAGAGTGATATTCCTGACCTTAGGAACAGGAGTAGGTTCCTCAGTAGCGTTGGAAGGAAAGATTGTAAGAGGTGAAAACAGTGCTTTTGAATTAGGGCATGTTCCTTTAATTTTAAAAGGGAGAAGATGCAGTTGTGGGTCTTCTGGATGCATCGAGACATTTGTAGGGGCAAAGTATTTAAGGAGAAAATATTGTCATCTAAAAGGAGAGAATGTAGAGGTGGTGGAGATTTTTCAGAGAGCAAAGAATAAGGAGAGAGAGGCTCTTTCTTTATGGGATGAGGTGGGATATTATTTAGGAAGGTTCTTGGCGGGAATGATTAATATCTTTAATCCAGAGATGATAGTTTTAGGAGGAGGGGTATCAGGAGCTTTTTCTTTTTTTAAAAATTCTCTCTGGAAGGCGATAAAAAAGTATACTATGTGGCCTCATCTTAAAAACTTAAAAATAAAAAAAGCAAGACTTAAGGATAGTGCTCTTGTTGGCGCTTCTATTTTAGCCCAAGAAAGCTTAAGAAAGGAGTTAAAATGAAAGTTTTTATTGATACGGCAAATTTGGAGGAGATAAAAAAAGCAAATTCTTTAGGAATTTTAGATGGAGTAACGACCAATCCCACACTTTTGGCTAAAGAGAAAAACGAGCCTTTCAAGCAACTGGAGGAAATCTGTCGCATAGTCGATGGTCCGGTGAGTGCAGAGGTAATCGCTTTAGATTGTGAAGGAATGGTTAAAGAAGCAAAGAAGTTAGCCGAGATTTCTTCCCATATCGTGATTAAAATCCCTTCCACTGTGGAGGGGCTTAAGGCTACTAAAATTTTAACCTCCTTAGGCATTAAGACGAATCTTACTTTATGTTTTTCTGCCTCACAGGCAGTTTTAGTAGCTAAGGCAGGAGCAACATATGTTTCTCCCTTTGTGGGAAGATTGGATGATATTTCCGGGGAGGGGATGGATTTGGTAAGGGATATAAGATTGATTTATGACAATTACCATTTTTCTACCCAGATTCTTGTAGCCTCCATCCGTCATCCTATACATTTCCTGGAGGCTTTACGTATCGGTGCTGATTGTGCGACTTTACCTTTTTATGTTATTGAGAAACTTATGCAACATCCTTTAACTGAGAAAGGAATCCAGAGATTTTTGGACGACTGGAAGAAATTAAAAGAAGCTCTTAAAAAGTGAGAAGAAAAAGAATTTTCTTATTGGGAATTTTTTCTCTTTTAAGTTTTTCTATTTATTCTCAAGAAAGAAAAATAAGTTTTCCTGTAGTAATTGATGCAGAAAAAGTTAACTTTCTTCAGGAAGAGAAAAAAGTAATTGCCCAGAATAATGTAAAGATAAAATATGAAGATATTACAATTACTTCTGATAAAGCTATTTATGATGCCGAAAATAATAAAGCGTATTTAGAAGGAAATGTAAAGATAGTTTCTCCTAAAGGAGAGGTTTCTGTTTCTTCTGCGGAATATGATTTTGAGAAAAAACAGGCAAAGATGAAAAAAATGCGGATAGAGTTTCTCCCTTTTTACGGAGAGGCAAAAGAGGCTCGAAAAACAAAAGATACATACTTGCTTGAGAAAAGTTATATTACTACTTGTAATTTAAAAAACCCTCATTACCGGCTGGAGGCAAGAAAAATTATTATTTATCCTAAAAAAAGGATAAAAGCTAAATCGGTAACACTTTATATAGGGAAAGTTCCTGTTTTTTATTTTCCTTATTATACACAATCTTTAAAAAATAAATCCTTTCCCTTTCAGGTTTCAGGAGGAAAAAATAAAGATTGGGGGTATTATTTGCTTACCCGTTACCGCTATCGTGATTCGGAAAATTCTAAAGGAAGATTAATTTTTGATGAATATGAGAAGAGAGGGGAAGGATTGGGACTGACTCATTCTCTGAAAAATAGTTCAGGAAGCACGCTTTTTAAACTTTATTATTTGGAGGATAAATTTTATAAAGAAAAGAGGTTACCTTCTTATGTTCCTTTTCACAGGTATCTTGGAGAGTTTTCTTATAATTTTAGAAAAGATAATTTATCTGCAACCGGTGAGTTTAGTAAATTTTCTGATAAAGATTTTAAAAAAGATTTTTTCTTTCGTGAGTATGAAGTAGAACCTCATCCCTTTTCCTATATGTTTTTTGATTATTCTTTAACAAACTCTTCTCTATCTTTGTTATTTCGCAAGAGAGCCAATCGTTTTTTTGAAGAGACTGAATATCTTCCTAAAATTGAATATAATTTTTATAAACAGAAAATAAAGGATAAATTACCCCTCTATTTTCAGTCAAAGACTGAATTTTCCAATCTTACAAAAAGAAATGCAGACTCTTCTTTTAAAGATGAAAGTTTAAGATTTTACACACAAAATATTTTTAGTTTATCCTCAGCTATAAAATGGTTGAGAATTATACCTTAC
>Ga0164318_10000289_pt1 | contig 35982 bp, 38 predicted proteins | sample GuaBasSedimGuay9_FD_113734 | JGI IMG/M metagenome (GOLD analysis project Ga0164318, IMG submission 113734) | Subseafloor sediment microbial communities from Guaymas Basin, Gulf of California, Mexico - Guay9, Core 4571-4, 0-3 cm | ecosystem: Environmental > Aquatic > Marine > Hydrothermal vents...
AAATTCTTTATTACTAACTCAGCAGTGACTTCATCATGAGAAGGATGCCAGCAATCATAATCGGTAACTGCAGCTAAAGTAGCATAACAAATCTCGGCCTCCCGAGCTAATCTTGCTTCAGTCATATTAGTCATACCAATAATGTCTGCCCCCCAACTCCTGTAAAGATTAGACTCAGCTAAAGTAGAAAACTGAGGTCCTTCCATATTTAAGTAAGTAGCCTTAAAGTGAACTCTAAGGCCTTGTTCCTTTACTGTATTATACAAGAGTTGGGACAATTCTGGACAGGTAGGTTTAGAAAAACTTATATGCACGACTATACCCTGATCAAAAAAAGTATATTTTCTGGCCTGATTTGTCCTGTCTACAAATTGAGTAGGAACGACAAAATCTAAAGGCTTTATTTCTTCTTTTAAAGAACCGCAAGCAGAGACTGAAATAATCCTTTCTACACCCAAAAACTTCATCCCATAGATATTAGCTCGATAATTTATCCCTGAAGGAAAAATCTTATGTCCGCGACTATGCCGAGGAAGAAAAACTATTTCTCTACCTTCTAACTTAGCCAGTAAGAATTTATCTGAAGGCTTACCGAAAGGAGTGTTAACTTTTACCCACCTCTTATCTTCTAAACCTTCTATATCATAGAGCCCACTTCCTCCAATAATGCCTATCTTACCCATCAATCCCCCTTTTTAGTTTTAATTATTTACCCCGCACCACCAGAAAACCACAGTTGTAAACCCGCAGATGAAGGGAAAAGTCCTGAAGGGTAATGCCCAAAAGCCACCCCGCCTTTTCAAGGAAAGGGCGGGGTTAAGCCGTGGTACAGGGTTTACTCAACTCTTCTGCTCTTTTATTAGCCTTTTCTATAGCTTCTTTAACTATTCTTTTAAAATTCTTCTTTTTAAAATATAACAGGGCTTCTTCGGTAGTTCCACGGGGAGAAGCCACCTTTTTTACCAGCTCTAAGAAATCATCTTTCTCGGAAATGAGTTCTCCTGCACCTTTAAAAGTATTAAAAACTAAAAAACGGGCTTCTCTCTTAGAGAAACCTAAGCTCACTGCAGAATCTTCCAGGCAGTAGAGAAAATAGAAAATATAGCCAGGGCCACTTCCGGAAATAGCCGTAAGAGGATTTATATACTTCTCTTTTAATATCAAACAACTTCCTATACTCTTAAAAATTCTTTCTGCCTTTTTTAAATCAACTAAGCTTGCATATCTACCTTTAGAAATCCCAGTTACACTTCTCTTTACTTCAGCTGATAAATTAGGCATCACTCTTACTACCTTGGGCTTCTTGCCAATAGCTTTTTCAATAAAAGAAGTAGTTATCCCCGCAGCTATAGAGATTATTAATTGATTACAGTAAAATTCTCTTATTCCTTCTAAAACTTCTCTTATATTTTGAGGTTTAACAGCAATTATGATAGTAGAGGACTTATCTGCTACTTCCTCCAGACTCTTAGCTTTCCTTAATAAGGAATCTTTCTTTAATTTAGAAATCTTACTTCTGTCTTTATCGTATACCAATACTCTCTCTCTTCTATAATTAGAGAGTAACCCTCCGAGCAAAGCTCTGCCCATATTTCCATAGCCGACTATCCCAATCATTTTCTCTTATATTTTTAGGGATTAAATTAACATAAAAAAATGTCCCTGTCAATTTAAAGAAGAAAATTTTAGGAGACTCTCCAAAAAAGAGGAAGGTAGGTAATAAGTTTTCCTAAATAAGATAACAATAAAAAAGCTTTGTCTTGAGGGGAAGAGTCGAGTATCTTTAAACCTCCCACATAGCCGGAATCAGTGGGTTTAATCCACCTTAAACATACTTTGAATCTAAAGGTTCCTCTGCTTGAATTTAAGAGTATCTCTGACTCCTCAGTCTCTATTTTAAAAAGACTTTCAAAGCTTAGACCTTCAGGAGTAAAATTTCTAATTTTTATAGGTAGACATCTGTTTCTCTCTATTATTTCAGCCTTCCAGACCTGAGGTACTCTCAAAAATTTCCTTTTCTCCACCATACCCTATAAGTTTACCATAAAAATCTCTATTTTTTCCAGTTTATAACGCATTGATTACCAATAAGTTATTAAAATAAATCTTTTCTTATCCTTTTAGAAGAAAGAGTAAAAAGAAGAACTAAGAAAAGGTGGGATTAGCGCGCCCGGCCTGAATCGAACAGGCAACCCTCTGCTTAGAAGGCAGATGCTCTATCCTGTTGAGCTACGGGCGCAATCCTAACTTGACAAAAATTTTACCATAGATTAAAAAACTCTCAAGTATTTAGTTATCCCTTTATAAATTAGTTTTTTAGTCGGGAGGGCGGGATTTTCCGCCTGAAGCAGATCCACCTCTGGTGGAGAACCCGCGACCCCTTGAACCAACTAATCAACTAACGAACAAATGAACTAATGAACTAACGAACTAATGAACAACTTTAGTCGGGAGGGCGGGATTTGAACCCGCGACCCCTTGGTCCCAAACCAAGTGCGCTAAAACCAGACTGCGCTACCTCCCGAAAAAATAAATCTTTATCTAAAAAAGTAAGGCCCTACCAGCACTTTTCAAATCTACTTTTCTATCTAACTAGTTAGCTCTAAATAATTCTTCAAAAACTTTTTCAATTTAGATAAAGCTTTGTATCTATGACTTATCTTATTCTTTAAAGATGGTTTAAGCTGAGCTGTGGTCTTTTTATATTCAGGAAGAAAGAAAACTGGATCATAACCAAAACCAAATCTTCCCTGAGGCTGGAAAGTAATGAATCCAGTCAAAGAACCTTTAAAAGAAGCTAAAATTTTCCCCTTGCAGGCTAAAACCACCTGAGAGATAAACTTAGCTTTTCTTTTATACTTAGGTAAACCCTTAAGCTCTGTTAAAAGTTTCTCTATATTCTCTCTGTCGGTGGCGTTTTTACCCGCAAAGCGAGAAGAAAAAACCCCAGGCCTACCCTTCAAAGCCTCAACTTCTAAACCCGAATCTTCTCCTAAACTTAAACAATTGTAAAAAGAAGAAGTTATTTCAGCCTTCTTCTCAGCATTTTCCAAAAAAGTCTTTCCCTCCTCAATTATTTTAGGTTTCTTCTTAAAATCTAAAAGGCTTTTTATCTGCAGAGGCAAATCTCCCAAAATAGCCTTTATCTCTTTAAACTTCTTCTTATTAGCCGTAGCCACTATGAGGAGCTGTCTTTTCTTAGCCATTCTTATCAGATTTTACCTCTTTAACTTCTCAAATAAAAATCAAAAAATTCAAATTAATAATATATCCCGAAAAATCTTTCTTTCTTCCTCAATAACTTTGCTTATACCCTCCTTAGCTAAGTCTAACATTTTATCCAGAATACTTTTAGAAAAACTCCCCTTTTCTGCTGTTCCCTGAATCTCTATAAATTCAAAATCAGAATTCATAACAACATTCATATCTATCTCAGCCTGAGAGTCCTCAGAATAATTTAAATCTAAAAGTAGCTTCCCTCCCACTATACCTACACTAATTGCTCCTAAGTACTTATCTATAGGAATTTCTTTAATCTTTCCAATTTGTTTTAACTTTTCTAAACAATCTACTAAAGCTACAAACCCTCCCATAATTGAAGCAGTCCTCGTCCCTCCATCAGCCTGAATAACATCACAGTCAATCCAAACAGTAAACTCTCCTAACTTGGTCAGGTCCACTATACTCCTTAAAGCCCGGCCAATTAACCTTTGAATTTCAAAATTCCTTCCCGAAATTCTCTCTCTCTGAATTCGGGATTGAGTAGAACGGGGAAGCATTCCGTATTCAGCAGTAATCCAGCCCTGATTTTTTCCTCTTAAAAATAAAGGAACTGACTCTTCTACAGAAGCAGTACAAATAACTTTGGTCTGGCCCAGCTCTACCAAGCAAGAACCTTCAGCATTACCTATAAAATTTCTCTTAAACTGAATTTGCCTTATCTGATTAAAATCTCTCCCATCAACTCTCATCTTTGCCTCCATTCTCTCTGATAGAAAAAGTAGACCTTCCTTAACTGTCTCAAGTAAGGAGAATTTCTTCCATTTCCCTGAGAACAAATCCCAAGCCATTCATCATTAAACCAACCATCGGGTGAAGAACCTTGCCAGGCTCCTCTTCTTTTATCGTGAATTCTTTCTGAACCGCACTGCCACCAAGGATCGAGCCAAGTATGAATAATCCCTCCAATAGCATTACCTACACCTCTTGCCCCAAAACTATTCCTCTCAATACTCCTCCAACAGCCTCTATGGTATATCAATTGAAGAAACTCATCTTCGCACTTCTTCTTTTGGTTATAAGCATCCACTCCATATTCAGTAATTAAAACTGGCCGGTCAAAATCGAATTTAACTGTTCTATATAAACTATCAAAGCCAAAAGGACCCAAATAAGCATTAAAGCCTACAAAATCTAATTCAGGAGCATACTGAGCATAGTACTTTAAAAAAGAAGTAGTAGCATTACAAATCCCTACAGGATGCTCAGGGTCTAAAGAATGGATAAGCCTTGCCACTTCATTGACAAACTTAGCAAATTCCCCAGGATAAAACCGAGCATTAGTATTATTAAATGTTGAATTCTCATAATTTCCAGAAACATCATTTTCATTACCCAGAAGCCAAACCAAAATGTAAGGCTCATCCTTAAACTCTAAAACCATCTTTCTTACATCATTAATCATATTTTCGAGATGCTGAGGGTTAGTATAATCTGTTCCTTTTCTCCAGCTTGCTCCTGAACCCCGGCAGTAAGCTCCTAAAAAATTCCCCATAATAACCCTTATACCAAACCTATTATATAAATCTCTAAGAAGTTCTTTATTTATATTAACAGGGTGATATATTCTTATAGTATTTATGCCCATCTCTTTCAAAAGTTGAAAATCACCTATTACTTTTTCATTCCTATCTCTTCTGTTATTCTTATTCTCATCAACCCAAGACTCATAAGCAGTATCATTTATCCCGTTATTATTGAAATCATAACTCATCCATTTATTAGAAAAATCTAATCTATCTCCCACTTTAACGGGCTCATAAGTTATTCCCTTTATTAGGTAAGGAGAACCCTCTAAGAGAAGTTGCCAATGACCATTAGAATACTTTATTAGCTGAACTTTACCTTCTCCTCTCTTCTCAACACTACTTAAGTCCTCCTCTGCACTACAAAAAGAAGTAAATCCCAAATAGTAAGTAATAAAGATTATTAACCTTAAACTTTTAAGTTTTGAAGTTTGAGCATTCAATATCTTCGTATATACCTACCCCCCTTGAATCTATCCCTACAATCAAAGGAAAATCCCTAACCTCTAACTGATATATAGCCTCAGCTCCTAACTCTTTAAAAGCTATTAATTTCTTAGAGAGAACTTTTTGAGCCAATAATGCCCCACAACCCGAAGGAGCAAGAAAATATACTGCTTTGTACTTCTTAATTAGCTCCTTTACTTTAGGAGTCCTCCCGCCTTTACCAATCATACCTTTTAGACCTTCCTGGAGTAGAGGCTCAACAAATCCATCCATTCGTAAAGAAGTAGTTGGACCGCAAGAACCTGAAATTTCTCCCTTAGGAGAAGGTGTAGGGCCGCAGTAATAGACTATACTATCTTTCAAGCTAAAAGGTAAAGCTTTCTTCCTCTTAATTAACTCTACGAGTTTTTTATGGGCCTGGTCTCTGGCAGTATAAACTATTCCTGAAAGATAAACCAGCTCTCCCTTTCTTAACTTAGCTATCTTCTCTAAACTTAAAGGAGTTTCAACTTTTAACATTATTTATTTTTACTCTAGCGCTTCTTAAAGCCCAGCAGCTGATATTTACTCCTACTGGCAACCCCGCAATATGAGTAGGGTGAGTCTTAACCTTAACCGCCAAAGCTGTAGTTTTACCTCCTAACCCCATAGGACCTATATTTAAAGAGTTTATTCGCCTAAGAAGCCTCTTCTCTAAAGAAGCCAAGAACTTATCTCTATTAGGCTTATCTATCCTTTCTACTAAAGCCTTTTTAGCTAAATATAAAGCATAGCTGGAATCTCCACCTATTCCTACACCTACAATAAAAGGAGGACAGGCTTGAGGTCCTGCTTCTCTTATAGCAGTAATTATAAAATCTTCTATCTCCTTAAAAGAAATTGTAGGATTAAACATTTTAAGTTTAGTCTTGTTCTCACTGCCAAACCCTTTGGGAAAAACAACTACCTCTAAACCTCTAATTTTAGGGTTAAAATCTAAATATACAGTAACTCCTTTATAACCTGGCTTTCCTCTAAAGAAGGGAGAAACTATTGAAGCCCGGAGGTAATTTCTTTTATAAGAGAGTTCTATTGATTTTTTTATATTCTCTACTAAAGCCGAATCTACCTTAACCTTTTTTCCTCCAGTAATAAACCCTAAAGGGAAACCAGTATCCTGGCAAATAGCTAAATTCTTCTTCTTGGCTATCTTGACATTTTCAATAATCCAGCTTAAGGCAAGTTTTGCTTTCTTATTCTTCTCTAACTTATAAGCTTTCTCAATAAGGACAAAGACATCTCTCCTTAAACTAAAATTCGCTCTTCTTACAGCCTTATCAATCTCAGCAAGAATTTCCTTTTCCATAACTTTTTATTTTAAAGCTAAATGTTTATGAACTTGGGGGATAATCTCTACCCTTTCTATATAATCGGAAGCTATTTTTTTAAACTCCTCCAACTTAGAATGAAGAGCTAATTCGTAAGAGAAAACTGGCTGAAGAACAAAAGGTAAATAAGAAGCTGTAGCCTTTATTATCTCCACAGCTCTAATTAAGTCCTCTTTGACTGTCGAAGGGGTAATTACTGCCTTAACAAAAACTTCTTTCTCTTTAGCTATTTTAAGAAATTCTCTATGCTCTTCCCAAAAGGGACCTCTCTGGGTAGAAGAAGGAAGTTTAAAGTCCATAGCAATAATATCTAAGTAATCTAAGACCTCTTCTAAGTTCTTATAAAGAATACCATTAGTTTCTAAATAGATAACCTGCTCTCTCTCTTTTAAAACTCTGCAGAGGCTTTTTAAAAAATCTTTCTGAATCAGGGGTTCTCCGCCAGTTAAAGAAATAGAATGGTAAAAATTTCTGAAGCTAAAAATTTCTTTGACTACCTCTTCTAAGCCTTTAACCTTATAGGGTAAATTCCTGGTATCGCAGAAAGAACAATCTACATTACAACCCCAGAACCTTAGGAAAATCTGAGGAATAAATCGGTATATCCCTTCTCCTTGAATACTAAAAAACACCTCACTAATTTTAGCTTCCATCTTTTAAAAGAAAATTATCTTAAAATCTCCTACTTTTAACTTTTCTTTTTGCTAAAAGAGGGTCCCCAATACCTACTTTTTTAAAGCCTTCCATTCTAAATCGGCAGCTGTCACACTTAAGACAAGGGAATTTTTTCCCTTTATAACAGGACCAGGTCTGAGAAAAGTCAACTCCCAATGATAAACCCAGCCTTATAATTTCTGCCTTATTCTTATCTAAAAGAGGAGCAACTATCTCAATACCTTTCTCTTTAATCCCTAAGTTGGCAGAAACTTGAAAAGAATTTAAAAACTCCCCCCGACAATCAGGATAACCCGAATAATCCTGGGTGTGAGCACCTATAAATATCTTCTTAGCTTTTATTACTTCAGCTAAAGAAAAAGCAAAGCTTAAAAATATTAAATTTCTCCCGGGAACATAAGTAGAGGGTATACCTCTTTTAATTTTTCTCTGGGGAAGCTTCATCCGGGGGTCAGTTAAAGCTGAACCTCCCCACCCCAGATTTATTCTTAAAAGCCGGTAAGGAACATTTAACTTTTTAGCATTTTTTAAGGCATAGAATATTTCTTTTTTATGACGTTGGTTATAATCAAATATTAAAGCGAAACACTCAATCTTATACTTCTTGGCTAAATAAAGAGTGACCGTAGAATCTATTCCTCCGGAAAGCAAAATTACCCCTTTTTCTCTCATCCCTCTTCAAAGAAACTGGCGCAACTATCTTCAGTTTCTGAGACTATAACTTCTTTAAGTTTACAACCTCTCTTAGCTATTTGTGATTTAAGTTCTTTATAGATAAAATAAGCTATGTTTTCTGAAGAAGGGTTGTGTTTTTTAAAAAAACTCAAAGTATTTAAGTTTTTGTGGTCTAACTTAACCAGCACTTTCTTAAGTAAAGCTTTGAGCTCTTTAAAATCTATAACTAATCCTTCTCTACTGAGGGTATCTTTTTGAACTACTATCTCTACTTTCCAATTATGGCCGTGCAGAGACTCACATTTACCCTTATAACCTCTCAAAGAATGGGCTGAAGAAAAAAAGGATGTAACTTTTAACTTATACATTTTCTACTATTTTAGGAGTAATCTTCTCTTTAAGAATAAGTTTAGTTAATTTAGAAAAATTGGGCGAGTAATCAGTAAGAAAAAAAGAAAGCTTCCCCTTAACATTCTTCTTTCTAAGAAGATTAGCTCTCCTTAACATCCTTTTAGCTTCTTTAGCTACCTCTTCTGCTGAATCTAAAAGGCCTATTCCTTTTAATCTTTTCCTAATTACTCCCTTCAAAAGAGGATAATGCGTACAACCTAATATCAACAGGTCTACCTTACCTCTAAATTTCTTAAGATAAATTTTAGCAACTTCCTCAGTAACTTTAGAGTTTATCCAGCCTTCTTCTACTAAAGGCACAAACAAAGGGCAAGCCTGAGTAATTATCTTAACTCCTTTAGTCTTTTTAAGAATAAGCTTCTGATAAGTAGAACTTTTAATAGTTGCCGGGGTTCCTATAATCCCAATTTTTTTAACCCTTTTCTCTAAAACTGCCTTTACCCCAGCCTCTACCACTCCTAAAAGAGGCAGGGAAAAAAAATTCTTTATCTTGGGCAAAGCTACTGAAGAAGTAGAATTACAAGCTACAATTATAAACTTTACTTTCATTCTCAAAAGAAAAAGGATATTAGCTATTGAAAGTTTTATTATAGTCTGAGAAGACTTGGTTCCGTAAGGAAGGTGAGCTGTATCTCCCAAATAGACTATGTCTTCACTAGGCAAAAATCTTCTTACTTCTTTCAAAACAGTTAATCCCCCAATGCCGGAATCAAAAATACCTATAGGAGAATTTTCTTTGTTCATCTTTCTGCTATAATTCTCTGGGTATAATTTTTCAACTTTAATATCCCTTGGAGAATAGCTGAAGCTAACTGCCTCTGGTAAAGAGAAGTCCGTAAAAGTTTTTCTTCGTATCTATTAGTAAGATAACCTACTTCTATTAGGAGTGCGGGGCAAATATTATATTTGAGAACATAGAAAGGAGCTCCTAAAACTTTATTAGTAAATAATCCCAACTTCTCTGCAGAATCTAAAATTGCTGAAGCTAAATACCGAGTTCTTCTCCTATTTTCTTGGTAAGCCATCTTACCTAAGATATTCTTAAGACTGATAGGAAGAGTATTATTGTTCTTATAAAGTTCTTCAGCGGTAGCTAAGATTTTACTTTGAGTATCTAAAAATTTTAAAGAACCATAGTAAACCTCAAAACCTCTAAGTCTTGAAGAGTAAGGGTTAGCATTAGCGTGAATACTTATAAATAAATCAGCCTTTCTTTTTTTAGCAAAACTCACCCTTTCTTTCAAAGAAACAAAATAATCTCCATTTCTGGTTAGATAAACCCGGAAACCTTCTTTCCTTAAAAGACTATATAAATACTTAGCTATTTTTAAGTTAACATCTTTCTCCTTTAACCCCCAAGGTGAGATCGCTCCTGGGTCTCTTCCTCCGTGTCCAGGGTCAATAACAATCCTTTTAATTTCTCGAGGAATAAAAGAACTTAAATCTTTTATCCTTCTCCTTCTAAATTTTATTAAGATGTCCTCAAGAGAGCCAGGAATAAAAACTTTACCTTTCTCATAGCTTACTTTCTGATGAAGATTCTCAACAAAACCATTTATAGAAACATAACTTAAACCTGGCTTTAACTCTATCTTAAGAGAATCGTCATAGAGAACAATATTCTCATAAAAAGGCTGATAAGTATATTTTAAATTATTCCTCTTGCAAAAATCTTTAAGCTCTACCCGAGAAATTTCCTCTATCCGGGTAGGCCTTAAACCTACACTAGCACAACCCCCTAACAATAAGGAAAGACTTATTAACAATAACTTAGCCTTCATCTTTAAAAAAGTATTTTTATTTTAACCTCAAAAATCCCAAAAATCAATAATTTTAAGCCTAGAGTTCTGTCAACAAAAGTGTGTAAATTTATAAAGGCTATACCTCCCTAAACCTTTTTGGAACAAAATAAGTCAGACTTAAATTGTTCGGTTATCAAGAATTTATACAGAATATTTTACAGTGCCTAAGCCTAAACTTCTCTCCGGAGCAATTTCCTTTATCACTAATTTAGGAAAAGAAATTAGAAGAGAAATACTTAAGAAATAGAACCACTAAATCCCTAAAAAGCCTAAATAAAGATTAAAAATACTCTTCTAAAAAATTCCTAATCTTAGAAAGTAGACCTTTATTTTGAGTGTATTTATTCTTTATATTGAAATCAGAAAGAGGGTATCTTAAGGCTCCTAAAGAAGCACAAAATCTATCAGGATCCTTATCTACAAGGGGAAGATAAAAACAAGGGGAATTTACCGGAAGAGATAATATCCTTTTAGCTAACTCTGAAAAACCTTTAATTTTAGAAGCTCCTCCCATAATAATCAAAGATTCTATCTTCCTTAAAATGTCTTTTTTTTCTAAAATATCTCTTAACTCTTCTAATACCTTCTGATAGCAAGAAAGGAGTATAGAATTTAGAGTACCCCTCTTAATCTCTCTGTATTTACTAACCTTTTTTACGGTAATAAGTCGGGAATCTTCTAAGTCAGCTTGAGCTAAAGACCCATAAGAAAGTTTAATTTCCTCAGAAAGCTCAGAAGGTATTCCTAACTCTTGAGAAAGTTTGTCGTCTACGAATTTACCTCCTTTATAAATAGAAAAACTATCTTCTAAGATAAAATTCCTAAAGTAAGAAAATTCTAATTTATTCCTACCTATATTTAGAAGAGAAAAATTCCTAGGAAGCGTATCTTCTTTCAAAGAAGAAGCTTCAGCTAAACTACTCATTACCAATCCTTCATAAGGTCTTTCTAAATACTGAAAAACCTTCTCTAAATTTAGAAGCTCCGTTCTTTTGGCTACATAAAATAAGACATCTACCTCCAACCTCCTCCCATAAATCCCTAAAGGAGGGTTTCTAAAGACTTTGCCGTCTAATCTAAATTCTAAAGGGTAAGCTTCTAAACAAAAATCTTCCCAATCTAAATTTAAAAGTTCAGCTTCCTTCAAAGAAGAAGTTAGACAAGATATAGTTAAGGGTAAAGAATGTTTGGGGTGAATCAATTTTTTGTGATTGGCCTTTACCTTCCTTACTTTAGGCTGAGGAAAACAAAAGTATATCTTAGATACCTTAGAAGAAGTGGCTTTTTCTATTTCTAAAATCTCTTTCTTAATTTTCTCCAAAATATCAAAGTCTAATTCCCCAAAATTACCTTCTTTTCTTTCAATAAGTCTTAATTTAACATCTCTTTCTAAATTTCCTAAAGAACTGCTGAAGGCTAAACTAGCATAGGAAGAATCTATTTTTAAACCTAAGAATATCTTTCTCATCTTCTATATCCTATTACCGGGTCTTTAAACCGTAAATCTATATAAGCTATTCTTTCCAGTTCTTCATAAAACCGTGGAAGAATCATTTCTTTCAGAATCTTTAACTTTCTCTTATAAGGAGGAGGGCCTATTCTTATATCTATCTTATTTAAATTAAAATGAATATCATTAAGAGTATAACTAAATATGGAAGGAATTTCAAAATCCTTAAAGAAGTTTTTTGTCTTAAGTTCTTTTATTAAAGAAACTATCTCTTTAGCGTAAGGGAAAAATATCTCTTTTCCTAAATAAATTTCTAGATTCCTATTCAAAGAAGAATTAACTAAAGGTATATGGGCAAATTCTTCTTCTTGAGGACCTGAAATCACTATTAACTCTTCATCTACTATCCAAAATCTGTCCTTTACTTTTATCTGGAATAAAGGCAGGCGTTTAATAAACTCTATAGAAAGAGTATCAGGGAATACTCTTTTAACTACTACTTCTTTGTATTGAGGATAACTTTGAGTAAGCTGAGAAGAAACAGCTTTAATATCCACAGAAAATATATTCTTACCGAGAAAAGATAAAGATATATCTTCACTTAGGTTGGTTTTAATTCTCTTTATTCTAAAAAGAGGGCTTTCTAAAAAGAAATTTCTCAACTTAATAAATAAAAAAACTAATATTAAAATTAGTAAAATTAATAATATAGAGAGAAAAATTACTTTAATCTTTTTTAATTTCCCTTTTTTCATAAAAAATCTTTTAAAGAATAAAATTAAAAGTCTCTAAAGCATCTTTGAGAATCTCTTCACAGAGTTGACTAAAGTCTAAGCCAGCTTCTCTTGCTGCTAAAGGCAGTAAGCTATGAGAAGTAAGTCCGGGTATAGAATTTAGTTCTAAAATGTAAGGCTTAAAATCTTCAGCTAACCTCAAATCTACCCTTCCTAACCCCCTGCAGCCTAAAACCTTAAAAACGTTATAAGCTAATTCCTGAATCTTCTTATAAATTTCAGGAGGAAGTTCTGCCGGAACTATAAATTCAGCTTGATTATCTTCATATTTAGAGGAGAAGTCAAAAAAGTCTTTTTTAAATCGCACCTCTACAATTGGCAATGCCTCATCTCTAATTATACCCACAGTCAATTCTCTCCCCCTAATATAGCGCTCAACTATTGTTTGGGAAGAATACTTTTTAGCTATTTTTATTGCTTCTTTAAGCTGAGAGTTGTTTTTTACTATGGTTACTCCCATACTTGAACCAGCATAATGAGGTTTAACTACTAAAGGAAAATCCGAAGGAGAAAACTTAAAGCCCCCCTCCTCTTCTACCCAATACTGAGGTACAGCAATATTGTTCTCCTCTAAGACTCTTCTGGTCTGAATCTTATCCATACTCAGAAAAGAAGCCTCAGAACCCGAACCAGTAAAAGGAATATTATTTACCTCCAGAATCCTCTGAAATTGGCCATCTTCCCCAAATTCTCCATGAAGAGTTATAAAAACTATATCTATAAAATTGTCTCTTATTATCTTTAATATGACTTTTTCATCTCGGGTCTTTAAATCTATATCCACTACTTTATAACCCTTACTCCTTAAAGCCTTAATTACATTTTCTCCCGAGAGAAGAGAAATCTCTCTCTCTGCAGACACCCCGCCTCTAAAAACTCCTATCACTAAATCTTTTATATTTTTAGCCCGATAAATACGGACCGGACCATCTGAATTTTTCTTTAACATTGCCATCTTTCTACTTCCTCCTCTAAAACGATTCTCCACCTATTATAAACTTTTTTCTTGATATATTCTATCAAAAATACTACGTCTTTAGAATCAGCCCCTCCTTCATTAATAATAAAGTTGGCGTGTTTTAAAGAAACGAAAGCCTTCCCCTTTCTTAATCCTTTGAGGTTAAGCTCCTCAATCAATTTACCTGCCAAAATTTGAGGAGAAGGATTTTTGAAAATACAACCTGCAGAAAATTTACCTACCTCCTGATTCCTTTTCCGATAAGCTATAACTTCCTTTATTTTCTCCCGTATCTTCTTTGAAGGCGAAGGATAAAATTCAATCTCTGCTCCTAAAACTATTAACCTTTCTGTCTTTAAAGAAGAAGACCTGTAAGTGTAGTAAATATTTTCCCTATCTATAAAGAAAATTTCTTGGGTTTGGGGCTGTAAAACTTTAACTCGGCTTACCCGGTCAAATATGGAGTTCTCTTTAAAGGAAGCATTATTAACTATTACCCCCCCTAAACTAGCCGGCAATAAAGCCAAAAACTCTAAACCTCCTAAGTTATTGGCCAAAGAAAAATTCAAAATACTTCTGGTAGAAACCCCTGCTCCCAAGTAGAAAAGATTATCTCCTAAAGGCAAAATTTCCTTAAAATCAAGTTTTATTACTACTCCTTCTATAGCTTCTGAAGAAATAAGAAGGTTAGAGCCTCCTCCTAATATATAGTAGTTTATACTTTGCTCTCCAAGGATTTTTAAAGCTATTTTTAAACAATCCTCAGAAAAGGGAAGAAAAAAATATTTAGCTTTCCCTCCTATTTTAAAAGTGGTAAACTCTTTTAAGGAAAAATCTTTTTTTAGCCTTCCTAAATTCTTGAAGGCTTCTTCTAAACCTTTCATTCTTAAGCCCTAAATTTTTCTATTATCTCCTCTAAAACTTTATTAATATCTCCTGCTCCTAAAGAAAGGAGGCAATCTCCTTTTTTAAGGAGAAAGCAGACAGCTTCCCTCAAAGCCTCTTTGGGAATATAGATAAGTTCTCCTCTAAAATTTCTCTTTATTTTTTTTATAAACCAGTCAATATCTATGCCGGCTAAAGGAGCTTCTCCTGCAGAATAAATATCTGTTATAATCAACAAATCTACATTTTTAAAACAGAAAGAAAATTGTCGGGCTAAGAGCTTTATCCGAGAAAAACGATGAGGCTGAAACATAACCACTAACCTTTCTCTTCTAAATAGAGATACAGTCTTAATTACACTCTCAATTTCTTTAGGGTGATGAGCATAGTCGTCTATAAAAATAACTCCTTTAAAAGAACCTTTAATTTCTAACCTTCTTTTGGTGCCAGGAAACTTCTTAAAAAATGGCTTAAACTTTTCCGGAGAAATTCCTAAGTAGAGACAAAATCCCACCACTGCTAAAGAATTTAATATATTATGCTCACCCAACAAAGAAAGCTGGAGGTCAGTAAGAAATCTATTTTTATAAAAGACTTTGAACTTACTTCCTTGAGAAGAAATTTTGATATCCTTTGCCCTTATTAAAGCTCTCTGCTTAAACCCGAAACTTATAAAATCTTTTCCTGAACTTTTCAAAATATTATAAACCTCATCTTGGTCTGCATAACCTATCACTAACTCCTGGGTATTTTTAGCAAATCTAAGAAAAGCTCTTTTAAGATTATAAAAACTTTTGTAAAAATTAAGATGCTCTCTATCTATATTAGTAATTACAGAATAGACAGGTTGAAGCTCTAAAAAACTGGCATCACTTTCATCAGTCTCTACTATAAACAAATCCTTCCCCCACCAAGAAGAATCTTCAGAATACTGAGGGATTCCTCCAATTAGAGAAGCCAAATCTAAACCAGCCCCCTTTAAAACAAAGGAAGCTAAAGAAGTAGTGGTGGTCTTTCCGTGACTGCCGGAAATTGCTAAAACCTGTCTCTCCCTTAAAAGATGAGCCAAGAGAGAACCTCTTCTTATCAAGGGTATTTTTAAAGCTTTGGCTTCTCTAATCTCAGGATTATCTTCTCCAATTGCCGAAGAAAAACACACTAAATCTTTACCTCTAACTGCCCTCTTGTCGTGAGGGATGTTGACTTTTACTCCTTTTCTCCTCAATTTAGCAATAATTTCAGTGTCTTTTATGTCCGAGCCAGAAATCTTATAGCCTTTACTTATCAAGAGGTTGGCTAAACCACTCATACCAATACCACCAATTCCTATAAAATGAATATTTTTTATCTCCTTAGATAGAAATCTCGCCATTCTCTCTCAAACTTCTCTCTATTATTCAAAAGCCTGTAAGTAGAAGAGAAACTCTCAGAAAAACTATATCCTTCCCTTATCTTTCTAAGCAGGATAGTAAATCTGAACATATCGTATTCCTTTATAAGAAAATAGACTAAACTAAAAGCCTGAAGATAGAATTTTTCCACAAAACTTATACCTTTAAATTCCTCTGAAGGCCCTCTTTCCTTATCTAAATCTCTGAATTCTAAACTAAGAACTTCTCCAAAAGGGATAATTTCATTCTTTCTAATTAAAGACTTAACAGCTTTAACTAAATTGTAAGCTTCCTTCCTTCTCTCCATATATATAGCTACCCCCTCTTCCAGCCAGAGAGGAACTCTACTTTCTCCTATTATCTCCCTAAAGACAAGATGAGTAAGTTCATGAATAAGGGTGTATCCGAAAAATTTATAAGAGCCGGTATAAGTATAAACAGTTTTCTTTGAAGGATAAGCACACCCTGCCGACCAAGAAGGCATATGGGTAGCTTTAAGGTAATCTTCTTTGCTATCCAGTATGAAAATCTTAGCTCTATTATCCCAAACCCAAGGGTCTTCTCTAAAGAACTTTAACTCTTCAGCTATCTCAGTATAAGCAGATTCTGCCTCTCTTATCACTCTATCTAAGAAATTTTGACTGCAGTTATTATAGTAAACTACAAAGTGAAAACTCTTCTTTCTTTTGAAATCTTTTTCAGAAATATTGATTAAAGAAAGAGTAAATATTAAAAATATTGCAATATTTTTTGAGAAAAGATATCTGGTTCTTCCCATATTTTTAAAGAATAAATATTCTCTCCCAAATAAGAAAATTTTTGCGGAGCTTCTAAGAAATCTTTCAGAATAGAAAAAAGATTATCAGGACTTAATTCTTTCTCCTTCACGAGTAAAGCTGAACCTTTTCTGAAAAGAAATTCAGCATTTTTCTTTTGATGAGAATAAGCTAAAGGATGGGGTATAAGTAGACAAGGCAACCCAAAAAAAGAAAGCTCAGAAATAGTGGAAGCTCCACTACGAGAAATTACTAAATCCGAAGCTGTATATAAAAACTCCATATCTTCATAGAACCGGAAAACTTTGCTAAGAATAAAATTATCTTTATAAAAACTCTGCACTCTCTCAAAGTCTCTATCTCCAGTCAAGTGAATAACCCCAAATCTATAATTATTATTTTTAAGAAGTAAAGCAACTTTCATAAACAGAGTATTTATAGAAGAAGAGCCTGAAGAGCCTCCAAATACTAAAAAGACTTTCAAATCCGAATTAAACCCCAGCTTCTTCCGAACCCCTTGTTTATCCAACTCCTTCAACATCCCTCTCCTTAAGGGAACTCCTACTTTTAGCTCTTTATTCTTTTTAGGGCCCCTCATCCCTAAAAAGACTCTCTGAACAAAAAAAGATAAAACTTGGTTAGCCCTACCAAAACAAATATTAGGCTCAAATAGAAAAGTAGGGACGAAAAAACTAGAGATAAAAACTAAGAATAATGAATTTCTCCCCCCGAAACCTAAAACTTTCTTTGGCCTTAAGATAAAAATAATTACTAAAGCTTCAATAAGTCTCAAAAAACCTTCTAATAGCAGGTTTCTAAAACCCAAATCTAAACCCCAACACTTATAACCTTTACTCTCCAAAAAAAACTTATCCTTCTTCTTCAAACCGTAGAAGAAGAGATTATAGGGAAGATTATTCTTCTTAATATATTCAGCTAAGATTAACGCCGGATAAAGATGGCCTTTACTCCTCTCACAAGCTAAAACAATATTCATTTATTCTTAAACTGAGGTTTATTACTCTTCAATAACTTCCTTAGTAGTTTTTAAAAATAAACCCAAAAGAATAAAACTACTAAGAAGAGAACTTCCTCCATAGCTTATAAAGGGGAGGGGCAATCCTTTGGTAGGAAAGATACCCACAACTACCGCCATATTAACCAGGGCCTGAAAAGTTAAAATAAATAAACTCCCCCAACCCAAATAAAAATTAAATTTATCATTCACCCATTTTAGAATCTTAAGCCCCTGAAAGAAAATAAATATATATACACCTAAAAGAAATACACACCCTACAAATCCAAATTCTTCTCCTGCTATAGAAAAGATAAAATCAGTATAAGCTGCTGGAAGAAAAAAAAGTTTCTGCTTACTTTCTCCTAAACCTTGACCAAAAAACCCTCCTGAACCTAAGGCAATCTGCGACTGCACTAGCTGAAAACCCTTCCCTTGAGAATCAGCCCAGGGGTTGAGATAAGAAAATATCCGTACCCGCCGATAAGGAGAAGAAAAAATAAGGACTAAAAAAACTACAAAAAAAATCAAGAAAAGAGCTCCTAAATATTTCTTAGGAATATGAGCTATAAACAAAAAAACTAAAGTTAAAACCCCAAAGAAGATAGCAGTTCCAAAATCAGGCTCTAAAAATATTAAAAGACATACTAAAGAAGTTATCCCTAATAAGGGAAGTACATCTTTTAAAAAACTTTTGGCTAAATAATTTTTTCGGGAAAAATAATCAGCAAGATATAGCAAAAACAAAGCTTTCATAAACTCTGAAGGCTGAAAACCAAAACCAAAAATCTTCAACCACCTTCTTGCTCCTCCCACCTTAACTCCTATAAATAAGACTAAAACTAAAAAGATTATTCCTGTAACCAGCAAAACCCGGGCCTGCTTTCTTAAAAAAGAGGCATCTACTTTTAAAATGCCTGCCAACAAAATCAACCCTAAAATTAGAAAAAAAATCTGTCTTTTTAAAAAATACATGGCATCAGAATAGTTAAACCAGGCATATATTGAAGAAGTATCGTAAACTAAAAGTATTCCCAGAAGAGAAAGAATTATACAAGAAAAGAAAATTCTTCTCCGGGCAAATTTAAGCCTAAGTTGATAGTTTATAAAATTTTTATTTAAGTTCATAAACTAAACTCTTAAAGAATTCTCCTCTTTCTTGATAATTTTTAAACATATCAAAACTTGAACACATAGGAGATAGTAAAATTATATCTGAGGATTGGGCTTCTTGGTAAGCTAAAAGAACGGCTTCTCTTAAATCTTTGACTACCCTTAAGGGAACTGCTCCTTCTAAAACTTTTTTTATTTTATCTTTTGCTTCTCCAAAAAGAAAAATACTCTTTACCTTATCCAAATAAGGCTTGATTAAAGAATAATCAAGATTTTTATCTTTACCTCCAGCAAGAAGAATAATTTTTCCCTTAAGAGTTTTTAAGGCAAAAATAGTAGCTAAAATATTTGTGGCTTTAGAATCATTTATGAATTTTACTCCTCTCTTCTCAGCTACAAATTCTAATCGGTGAGCTAAGCCTTTAAAATCTCTTAGGTAATTATATAAATTACTACTTTCTACCCCTAAAATTTCTAATATCTTCTCTATAAAAGAAAGGTTTTCTCCCTTATCTAAGCAAATCTTCTGTGCTGAAATATCCCTTAATTTCTCTTCTAACTCCTTAGGAAACAAAGCATAGCAAGAAAAATCTTGATTAAGAAAAATTCTTTTTTTAGCTAAGAAATAACTTTCTAAGTCTGAGTAACGGTCTAAATGGTCAGGAGAAAAATTAAGAAGGCAAGCTATGTAGGGTTTAAAATATTTGATTGTCTCTAATTGGAAAGAACTCACTTCTAAAACTACAACATCTTCTTCTCCAATATCTAAAACTTCTGAAGAAAAAGGGTTACCAATATTGCCTAAAACATAAACTCTTTTATTAAGACTCTTCTTCAAGACTTGGCCTATTATAAAAGTAGTGGTAGTTTTTCCGTTTGTTCCGGTAATAGCTATGATATTTTTAGACTTACAACACCAGAAGGAAAACTCAATTTCTCCTACCCAAGGAATATTTAAACCGGCCAAGATATTCTTGTAGAAATCGTTGGAATTAACCCCCGGGCTTAAAACTACTAAATCTACATCTTTAAAAAAATCCTGGGTATGTCTGCCTAACTCCATTTCTGCGCCTAGTTGTTTGAGACTTTTTAGAGTCTTAAAAGATATGTCTTTATTTATTTCACTTAGCTTTACGCTCTTACCTAAACTAAGGGCTAACTTAGCTAAAGAGACCCCACTTTTTCCTGCTCCTACAATACCTACTTTCTTTATTGAGGATAAGATACCTTCTCTCATTACCTTACTTTAAGAGTAGCTAAGGCTAAAGCAGAAAAGAGAACAGAAATTATCCAAAGTCTTATAGTAATTTTGGACTCTGGCCAGCCAGAAAGCTGAAGATGATGGTGTAAAGGCGCTGCTTTGAAAAGCCTACGGTTAAAAATCTTAACCCAACTTATCTGGAGAATTACTGATAAAGCCTCTATTACGAATAAGCCTCCAGCTATTAAAAGCCAAATCTCCTTTTTAATAAGAATAGCTATCACTCCTAATAATCCTCCCAGAGCAGAAGAACCTACATCTCCCATAAACACTTCAGCAGGATGAGCATTAAACCATAAAAAACCTAAACCTGCTCCTAAAATACAGCTACAAACTACTGTCAATTCCCCGGTACCTTCAATAAAAGGAAAGAAGAGATAACTACTCAATTTTACATTACCAGAAACATAACTAAAGATAGAAAAAACCAAAGCTACCATCAAGATAGACCCTATAGCTAAACCATCTAAACCATCAGTGAAATTAACTGAATTACAACTGGCTGACACTACTATTGCTGTCCAAATTATATAAAAAATACCTAAATTTACGACTAAATTCTTAAAGAAAGGAAAATAAATTGTAGGCTCAAAAATATTAAACTTAAGGAGGAAAAACCCCAGAAAACCTCCAAATATAACCTGGATAAAAAACTTAGGCAATCTCTTTAATCCCTTTTTATTCCTAAGCTTTAAATAGTCATCTACAAATCCAAAAAGAGAAAACCAGCCTAAAGTCAAAAGAGATAGCCAAATGAAAACATTTATCTTAGCCCATAAGGCTACAGAAAATAAAATACTTAAAACTACGAGAATACCACCCATAGTAGGAGTACCTTTTTTACCGTTAAAAATAGCCTGAAGTTTAACATGACCATACATATCAATATGCTCTTCTAAGCGAAGTCTTTTAAGATGCCTAATAAAAAACTTACCTAAAATAATCACTAAGAGAAAAGAAGTAATAAAACCTGATACCGACCTAAAAGTTATATACTTAAAAATGTTAAATCCAAAAAATATTTCTCTTAAAGGATAAAGAAGGTAGTAAAGCATATTTCATCCTCCTCAAAATTCTTGAAAGTTAAATAAAATTGAAAATTTAAACAATTAAGACCTTTGAAGAAAAAATATTTTAACTTTTTAGTTAATTATACCAGAACTTCTTATTAATTTAAGCAAGAATCTTCTCTAAACTGAATTTTCTCGAACCTTTGAGAAAAATAGCATCTCCTTTTTTAGTTATCTTAGAAAGTAGATTTTTAGCTGAATCTAAATCTTTAGCTATAAAAATATCTTTTTTGTTAAAACCTAATTCTTTAAGAACTTTAGCAGTAAGTCTTACAAATTTACCTAAAAATATTACTTTCTCAAAACCTGTTTTATAGATATCCTTAGCTATCTTTCTGTGGAAATATAAAGATTTTTCACCCAGCTCTAGCATATCAGCGATTACCCCAATTTTTCTCTCTGCTTTTAAAGAAGAAAAACTTTCTAAGGCTCTTTTTAAAGCAGTAGGATTAGAGTTGTAGGCATCATTAACAAACTTTATCCCCTTTATATTTTTTACCTCTAATCTTAAAGGAGGAAACTTAAAATAAGAAAGTCTCTCTACCCCTTCTTTTAAAGAGACCCCTGCCCAAAGCCCCCCAGCTAAACTTCCACAAGCATTATAAATATTAAACATCCCTAAGCTATTAAGCTTAAGTTTATACTTTGAATTTATCTTAAAAAGGAGATAATCCTTCTCTCTTTTAAGAAAAGAAAAATAAACTGCAAATTTTTTACTTCGTCCAAAATATAGAGGCTTTTTTCTGGTAGAAAGTCTCTTTAAATAAGGGTCATCTCCATTAAGAATAGGCAAAGCAAAAGGTGCTGCTTTAAACAAAAAACTCTTTTCTTTTAAAACCCCTCTCTTATTCTTAAAAAATTCTAAATGAACATTGTCTATACAGGTAAGAATTCCAGCCTGAGGCTTAGCTAAAGAAGTTAAATAAGCTATCTCTCCAAAGTGATTGGTGCCAAACTCTAAAATGCAAATTTGAGTATTTTTCTTTAAAGAAAGTAAGGTTTTAGGCACTCCTATCTGATTATTTTCTGAAGCTTTATTCTTAACAATAGGAAAATCTCTTTCTAGAATGAAAGCTAACATTTCTTTAGTAGTAGTTTTCCCTAAAGAACCAGTAATTGCAATCACTAAAGGAGAAACTTTTTCCCTTAAAGTCTTACCCAAAAGACCTAAAGCCTTTATTGTATCCTCAACTACCAGAATAGGGATATTCTTATTTTTAAAATTAGAAGGAGTTCTTTCTACAATTAAAAGAGCTGCTCCTCTATGGTAAGCTGAAGATAAAAAATTGTGGGCGTCATAATTTTTTCCTTTTAAAGCTAAGAAGACCTCTCCTTTTTTAATTTGCCGAGAATCAAGGCAAACTCCTTTCACTTTTAAAAAAAAATTATTAAGATTTAAAATACTCTTAGGGTTAATTGCTTTTATAATTTCTTCTAAAGATAAACTAAACTCCATATCTAACTTAGAATTAGCATTGTTTTAAACAATCCTCTACAACCTTTTGGTCAATAAACCTTACTTTCTTATCTTTAAATATCTGAAAAGTTTCGTGGCCTTTACCAGCAATAAGGACTGCTGCATCTTGAGAAGACTTCATTTTTAAAGCTCTCTTTATAGCCTCTCTTCTATCTAAAATAATCTCATAATTTCTATTGGTAAAGCCTCTCTCTATCTGCTTACATATCTTAAGAGGGTTTTCAGCCCGGGGATTATCGGAAGTAATGAAAGAATAATCACTATATAAAGAAGCTATCCTGCCCATCTTAGGCCTCTTAGTTCTATCTCTTTGACCTCCACAACCAAAAACCAAAATTATCTTCTTAAACTTAGCTTCTCTTAAAGAAAGGAGGGCCTCTCTTAGAGCTATAGGAGTATGGGCATAATCAATAAATACGCCTTTTCTCACCTCTTCCATTCTCCCTCTAACTCCCTTAAAAGAAGAAATGCTTTCTAAAGTCTTGGGGATATTTAAGCCTAAACTATCAGCGCACCCTAACCCTGCTAAAACATTATAGAGATTAAATCTCCCTATTAAAGAAGTTTTTACAAAAAACTCCTTCCCTCTTAAGTTAATTAAAAATTCAGCTCTTCCTTTTTCAAATCTAAAAGCTAAAGGCTTATAAAAAGAATCCCTCTCCAAGGAAAAACTTAATTTTCTACATCTAAGTTTTTTATAGGCAAGAAAACCATAGTTATCATCTACATTTACAACAGCTACACCTCCCCTTTTAAGAAGTCTAAATATTTTAAATTTAGCCTTAAAATAATTATCCATAGTTTTATGAAAATCTAGGTGGTCTCTGCTTAAATTAGTGAAAATGGCCCTTAAAAGAGTTAAATCTTTAACTCTTCCGAGGGCTAAGCCGTGAGAAGAGACTTCTAAAACCACGTATTTAACTTCATCCTTATACATTCTGTTGAGTATAGCTTTAAGCATAAAGTTATCTAAAGTGGTAAGGAAAGAACTATATTTTTTATCCTTCCAGGCATAATAAACAGTGCCCAAGACCCCGCAAGCAAAGCCCTGTTCCTGGAGAATTTTTTTTATAAGAAAACTTATGGTAGTCTTGCCGTTAGTGCCAGTTATTCCTATAATATTAAGTTTATCTATCCCCTTAAACAGTTCTCGGGATATTACCTCCATAACTAAGGGTAAGTCTTTAGTTAAAATAAAAACTTTATCTTTATATTTATTGCTATAATTTAACACAACTTCTCTATACTCAGTAGGCACCAAAAAACAATTCACCTTATCCCTAATCTGAGGTATAAAATCTAAGGAATTAAAATTTTCTCCTTTACGAACTATAAATATACTTTTAGGAAAAATAAGGCGAGAGTCACTGGAAGCACTTTCTACTTCTTGAAATAAGTTCTCGCCTATAACTTCTACAAGGGGGAGCTTGTTTAAAATACCTTTTAACTTCATAGTTTAGGAATTTATTTCAATCTCTTATACTCAATTATCTTTTCGGCTATCTTTTTAAATAAAGGAGCAGCCACCATACCTCCATAATGATAAGTCTTGGGTTCATCTATTACTACTGCTATTAAATACTGAGGCTCTTCTAAAGGAAAAAATCCTACAAAACTAGCATAATAACGAGAGGAAGAATATCCTCCTTTTTCATCTATCTTCTGAGATGTTCCCGTTTTACCGGCTATCTTTACTCCCTCTACTTTAGCTTTTTTCCCTGTACCTTCCTCCACTACTTTAAAGAGAATTTCTTTAGCCTTCTCAATAACTTCTTTAGGAAAAACCTTCTTTCTCTGAGGATAAAACTTCTTTATCAATACACCCTTGTTATCTACTATCTTATCTACCACATAAGGCCTTATTAAATAACCTCCGTTAGCTATTACGGAAAAAGCCCGGGCTAATTGAATAAGAGTCACAGCTACCTCTTGGCCAATAGGAATTATAAAAGAAGAAGTCTTAGACCAGCGAGAAAGGGGCTTCACTATCCCCTTAACTTCTCCGGGTAAATCCACTCCGGTAATTTCTCCAAACCCTAACTTCTTTATATATTTATATAAAACTTCTCTCCCTAAAATATTAGCTATCTTAGCTACCCCTATATTACTGGAATTCTTAAAGACATCTTTAAAAGAAAGTTCAGAAAAATTTTTCCAGTCGTGGAGTATTGAACCAGGAATTTTATAAGAGCCATTTTCACAAAAAAATTTTTTAGAAAGAAGCTCTGGTTTCTCACTCAAAGAAGCTAAAAGAGTAACTATTTTAAATACAGACCCTGGCTCATAAAAATCAGTAATCACTCTATTTCTCAAACTAGAAGAAGGATATCCTGAAGGAGCATTGGGGTCAAAATCAGGGAAATTAGCCAAAGCTAAGATTTTACCTGTCCAAGGCTGAAGAACCAATACCTCTCCAGCCTTAGCCTTAGTTTCTTTAATAGTCTCTTCTAAAAATCTTTGAGAAAAATACTGAATCTGGAAATCTATATTGAGAACTAAGTTAAATCCAAGCCGGGGAGGAATTAACTCCTTATATAAAGGGAGGATTTTACCTCTACTATCTCTTAAAAGCATAGCTCTTCCTTCTTTAGGTCTCAAATATTCATCAAATTTAAGTTCTAAACCTTCTAAACCCTTGTTATCAATATTTACTATCCCCAGAATATGAGAAGCTAAGTTTTTTTGAGGATAAAATCTTCTCAACTCTTCTATAAATCCTAAACCTTCCTCTTCAAGAAGGGTCAATTCTTCTTTCGCATCTTTAGTAAGCTTTCTCTTAATCCAGACAAAAGGCTTATCTTTAGAAACTCTCCTAAAAATTTCTGAATAATCTTCCTCCAAAATTTGAGCTAATTTCTTAGCCAGTTCTTTCCTATCTTTAATCTTTCCGGGAAGCGCATATAACGAATAAGAAGGAATATCTTCAGCTAAGACTAACCCTTGAGAATCTAAGATTTTCCCTCTTTCTCCGGAAAGTTTCAACATATAGGTATGCTGTTTTTGAGCTAATTTTTTGAAAGAAGAAGAAGCGAAAATCTGGAGATAAAATAATTTTATAAGAATAGCCAGGGAAAAAATAGCTATAATAAAGGAGACTATACTTAATCTTAAAGACTTTTCTCCTTGCACTTAAATTTAAAAATTAATAAGCAGGTTTTAGGAAAGGCTAAGGCTGAGCCTCTACTTTAGAGCCAAAACCTAAGACTTTAGCAAAAAGGCTTTCTCTCCTCAAATATACTTTTTCTTCAGATTTAGAAGGAATAAGTTTAACATACCTTCTCGCTGAATTAAGAGCAATTTCTTCCTGAGAAAGCCTTTTAGCTAAGTTCAGCAGATTAGCACCGCGATAAAAATTATACACTAAAAACTCTTTCTCCTCAACTAACTTATCCAGAAGATTCTTCTTTTCGCAAACTTGATAGGCTAAAATAGTGATTTTTACTTTTTGATAGATAATTCCTAAGAAAAGAAGGAAAAGAGAAGAAAATATCAAAATCTTTTTCATTTTTAAAAACAACTAAAAAATTATTTATTCCTAAATATATGCTGAATGTTGAAAACTATTCTGCCCTTATTCTCTCTTACAAACGTTCAGCAACTCTTAGTTTAGCAGAACGGCAAGAAGGATTTATCTTTCTCTCCCAGGAAGATGGCCTCAAAGGCTGGGCAGTAATTAATTTTAAAACTCTCTTAGTCTGAGAAATCTTAAAGGTCTCCTTTACTATCCTATCTTCTAAGGAATGAAAGGTTACCACGCAAATCCTGGCTCCTTTAGAGAGATAGCTTATAGCTTTATTGAGCCCAAAAGTTAAAGAATCTAATTCTTGATTAACTACAATCCTTAAGGCTTGAAAAACCCGGGTAGCTGGATGAATTCTAAAATTTTTACCTTTACAAGCTCTAACTACAATCTCTGCTAATCTTAAAGTAGTAGCTATAGGATAACCTTTTCTTTCCTCTACTATAGAGTGGGCAATTTTACGATGGAATTTTTCTTGGCCGTATTCTTTAAAAATGTAGTCCAGTTCTTTTTCACTTAAATTATTTACTAAATCATAGGCAGATATAGGAGTAGTTTCTCTGTCTATACGCATATCTAAAGGACCTTCTCTCAAAAAACTAAAGCCCCTTTCAAAAGAAGAAAACTGGTATAAAGAAGCCCCCAAATCAAAAACTGCCCCATCTATCTTCTCTAACCTCAATATCTCCAATATCTTGTCTATGTTTTTAAAATCTTCAGAAAAATAATATACTCTATCTTCAAACTCGGAAAGTCTTTCTTTAGCTAAAGCTAAAGTTTCCGAATCTTTATCTATCCCTATTACCTTAACCTGAGAATTTTTAAGGATTGCATAAGAATGAGAACCTAAACCTAAAGTGCAGTCAGCTATCCAGTCTTTCTTTTCTAAATCTAAATATTCAACTATCTCTTTACACATAACTGGTAAGTGTTCTTTACCCTTCAAAAATATTCTCAGCCATCTCTTCGAAATTCTTTCTATTCTCCTCATAGAACTCATCCCAGCTGAATTTATCCCAGATCTCTATGCGGTCAGAAACTCCGATAATTACTACTTCTTTCCTAATCTGAGCAAAATTTTTAAGATAATCAGGGATAAGAATTCTTCCTTGAGAATCTATCTTAGTTTCATAAGCACCGCTAAAGTATAATCTATTAAAAAATCTCGCCTTAAGTTTAGTAAAAGAAAGGGAAGAGAGCTTTTCCTCAATCCTTAACCAATCTTTTTCAGCAAACATAAATAAACACCTTTCTAATCCTCGGGTGAGATAAAATTTTTTTATTTTTTCCTCTTTTATTTTCTGACGGAATTTTGAGGGTAAGACTACTCTACTTTTCTCATCTAAGCTATGCAAATACTCTCCATACCACATTCCACTTTACTCCACTATCTTCCACTTTTAATCATAAATCCATCTCTTTTATCTGTCAAGAAAAAAATTAACCTAACTTCTTAGAATTCAATAAGTTGAGGCTTGAAAACAGAAAAGCTACAATATATTGGGGAAGGAGAAAAACTTCCTTGAAGATTCGATATCTTTAAGAATTTGGAGTTTTAAGTTTAAAGCAGATTTAAATTTTTTCTCTCTTCTTAACCTTTTAAGGAAAAAAACTTCTACACTATCTTTATAAATGTTTTTATTAAAGTTTATTATATGAGTCTCTAAAATTATTTTTTCATTTTTTTCTTTTAAAGTGGGGGCCCTTCCTATATTAGTCAGACTGCGGTATAATTTACCTTTATATTTAGTTAAAGTAAAATAAACTCCTAAAGGAGGCAGGATTTTCTTATCGGGGTCTAAATTCACAGTAGGGATTCCTAAAACTCTTGCTCCTTTCTTTTCTCCTCTTATTACTTTCGCTTTTAAGGAGTAAAATCTACCTAAGAATTTTTTTACCAAACTGAGTTCAGCTCTCCTAATTAAATTTCGAATTAAAGAACTGCTAACTAAATACCCACCTATCTTTAACTTCTCTATAACCTCAAGCTTTATTTGCCTCTCTTTACAAATATCTCTTAAATCTCTTACTCCTTCTCCTCTTCTGTAACCAAACCGCAAATCTTCGCCTACTATAAATTTTTTTATCTTAAAGTATTTAAGGAGATAATCTATAAATTGGGATCCTCTAAGTTTTGCTATTTTCTGATTGAACTTTATGACCCATAAATAATCTAAAGAAAGTTTCCTTAGGATATCTATCTTTTCTTCGTAAGTAGTAAGATAACCCAAGAATTTTCTTCTATAAAAATCTAAGGGATGGGGCCAAAAAGTTACCAGAAGACTTTTAAATTTTCTCTTTTTTGCCTGGGTTAGGAATTTGTTTAAGAAATAGATGTGGCCTTTGTGGAGACCATCAAATACACCAAAACTAGCCAAGCACTCTCCTGAATTTTTCTTAGAAATTGTTGGGGACTGGCAAAAGAAAACTTTCATCTATATCTTCTAAATTGGCGGCTTTTTCTAAAGAAAAATTTCCCACTTTAATTCTTTTTATCTTAGTAATATGGGCTCCACACCCTAAAAAATCACCTATATCTTCAGCTAATTTTCTTATATAGGTGCCCTTAGAACAATGGATAAAGAAATCTACAAAGGGAAGCTTTGTTTTTATTATCTTAAGAGAAAATATCTTAACTCTCCGGGGGGCAATATTTACTGACTTTCCCTGACGAGCTAATTGATAGAGCCTTTTTCCTCTATACCTTAAAGCTGAAAAAGGGTGCGGGCTCTGAAGAATTTCACCTTCAAATTTTTTGAAAGCAGACTCTATTTTCTCGGAGGTAATTCCTCCTAAATCTTCTGACCTGATAATTTTTCCCAAACTATCTCCAGTATCAGTAGAAACCCCTAACTTCAATCTTGCTTCATACTGTTTATCTAAACTGGAAAATTTAGGAAAGAGTTTTGTTGCCCTGCCTACCAAAATTATCAATAAACCTTCAGCTAAGGGGTCTAAAGTTCCAGCATGGCCTACTTTTCTTATCCGTAATTTCTTGCGAACTACATCCACTATATCATGAGAGGTTAAACCCTGAGGTTTATTTATTAAAAAAATCCCTTCGACCTGAACTAAAGCTTTCTTCTTCATAAAATATGGCTCTTAATAAAAGAAAGAACTTTTTTCTGGGCTTGAAAAATAGAAGTATTCTTTAAAGTAGTGCCGGCCGCGCTTTTATGCCCTCCTCCGCCAAAAAACTTAGCTACCCTATTAACGTCAATTTTTCCTTTAGAACGGAAGTTAACTCTAACATTTTTACCTATCTGCTTAAAAAGAATCAATACTTCTGCGTCTTTAATAAATCTCAAATTATAAAATATAGCCTCAGTTAAGTCTCCTGAAGAAGAATCTTTCCATTGAGAAGTTTTTACCCAGCAAACTTTACCTTTAAAATCACACTTTACCCTGGAGAGAACTCTTCCTACAAAAGAAATATCTCTTGCCTTAAAAGAACTATAAACTTCATGATAAATCTTAACCGGAGTCACCCCCGAATTCAAAAGCTCACTTACTATTCTATGAACCTGGGAATTAGTATAAGAATAACTGAAACATCCAGTATCAGTAAATATTCCGGTATAAAGACAGATACTAGCATTTTTAGAAATGTTAGGAAAAAATCTTTTATAAATCTTATAAACCATCTCCGCAGCAGAAGAGACTTTTGGTTCTATCCAGTTTATATCTCCAAATTTAGTATTACTTATGTGATGGTCTATATTTATTAAAATCTTAGTCTTTAAGAAACCATTTCTAACTATCCCTATCCTGCTGATATCTGAAGCATCAACAACAATTCCTACCTCAAATTCTTTCTGAGGAGGTTTATTTTTAATATAAGAAGAAAAAGGCAAAAACCTGTAATTAAGAGGGGTTTTATCAGAATTATAGATATAAACTTCTTTTCTTAACCTTCTTAAAAGAGAGAAGAGAGCAAGTTCACTCCCTAAGGCATCGCCCTCTACATCTTGATGGGTACTTAAAAGAAAAGATTTTTTATTCTTTATTATCTCTACTATCTTGTTTAAACTCATCTTTTAATTTTTCTATCTTCTCATATATATTTACACTATATTTTATAGAAGAGTCGGAAACAAATTCAATATCGGGAAGAAATTTAATGTGAAGGTTTTTACTCAACAACTTCTTTATAAAATTCTTCATACTTACTAAAACTTCTTCTACTAATTCTAAATTCTCCTCAGGAAAAACACTGTAAAAAACCTTACAATACCTTAAATCTGAAGAAGTCTTTACCCTTACAATACTTACCATACCCAGATTAGGGTTATCTACTTCTTCCTGAATAACCTTAGAGATAATTTTTTGAATCTGGCGATTAAGTTTATCTATCCTATACATCTTCTAAAAAATTTAAAAGAATTCCCAACTGGTATCAATCAACTCTACATTACGAAAACTTGCTACCATCTTCTCTACGCTAGAAAATACTCTTTCTAAATAAAGTTTACTGCCATTAACCCCTACCACAAATATCCGGGTTCTCTGCCATTTATCAGTATTATCCTCAGCTACTCCCACATTAAAATTCCTTTTAATTTTATCCTTTACACTCTTTACAACCTGTCTCTTATATTTTAAAGAATTACTCTCAGGGATAAATAAATCTATTATCAAGGTTCCAATAAACATTGCTATTATAAAAATCTACGGGCTTCTCTCAATTCCTCTTCCCTGCTAATTATTTTACCATCGAGTTTCTTATTAAAGATTCTCTCTAAGATTTTCCCATAAATAGCTTGAGGTTTTATCCCTAAATTCTTCAAATCTTTACCACGGATAGTCAACCTTACCTGGTTAAATTTACCTAAGAAATTCTGAATATTATTTTTAGCTAACTTTGAACCAGTCAAAGAATAGAAGAAGATTATAACTTCAAAACTAAAAGATTCAAGTATTTTATAGACTCGGGAAGGAGCAATATTTTTAGAAAGCTTATCTAAAACCTTAACCTTCTTAGAAGTTATAAGCCTAATCCTATCGCCCCTCTTAAAGCCCAATTTATCGATAATATTCTTCATTTTTTTTAGAGAAACCTTTCTAAATAGAGCCATAAGATAAATTACCCATTCGTCTAACTCTCTTTTGTGAGGAAAATTCTTCTTATACCAGTTAATAGCCTTCTTAACCCTTCTTAAAAGAGAATAATCTTCCTTCCCCAAAGGCTCTATCCCTAAAAAATAGAAGCCGGTTATCCTGTTCAGAGCCTTTATCATTCTGAAAGGGTCTTCCTCTTTAAGAAGAAGCTGAAGTTCATCCCGCAGACGGTGAAAACTTACCCACTCTAAAGCTTCTGCTCTTACAGCCTGTTTGAGGTATTTATAAGTAGAGTAAGAAAATTTAAAATTAAACCTCTCTTTAAACCTTATTGCCCGTAAAATTCTGGTAGGGTCTTCTAAAAAACTATCTTTATGAAGGACTCTAATTACCTTCTTTTTCAAATCAGAAAAACCGCCAAAATAGTCAATCAACTCTAAAAAATTACTTTTATTTAAGCTCAAGGCTAATGAGTTTATGGTAAAATCTCGCCTTTTCAAATCATCAAAAAGATCAGAAGGCTCTACTTTAGGAAGAGTCCCCTTCTTAAAATAGAATTCTTTACGGGCAGTAGCTAAATCTATCTTATAAGGAGAAGAAAATACTGTAGCTGTCCCAAAACTATGGTGCTTTCTAAAATCTACTCCTAAATATTTCGAGAGAACCTCTGAAAACTTCAAGGCATCTCCTTCTATCACAATATCTAAGTCAAAGTTGGGCCTTCCTAAGATAAGGTCTCTAACTATGCCTCCTACTAAATAAACCTTAAGATTGCTTCTCTCAGCACATTCACAAACAACTTTTATCAAATTCTGTAAAGAAGAAGGGAGTTTAGAAAATTTTATTTTTAAATCCATCTTGGGCAATTTAAGCTCGGGGGTGAAATTTTTTATAAATCTCCTTTAATCTTACCTTATTAATATGGGTATAAAGCTGAGTGGTAGAAATGTTAGAATGTCCAAGCATCTCTTGAACACTTCTTAAATCTGCGCCCCGCTCTATCAGATGAGTGGCAAAAGAGTGCCTTAAAGTATGGGGGCTAACTTCCTTTTTAATTCTGGTTTTTTTAATATATAATTTTATCATCTTCCAAATACTTTGTCTGCTTAAATTCTTCTTAAAAGAAGAAATGAAAAGAAAAACAGACTCTCTATTCTTAAGAAGTTTAGGTCTTACTTCTTCTATATATCTTTTAAGAAAGTGTAAGGCGGTTTCCCCTAAAGGCACTATTCTTTCTCTCCCTCCTTTACCCTTAACCTTAATAAAACCTACTTCTAAATTTACATCGTTAATTTTTAAACTACAAACTTCGGAAACTCTCAAACCGGTTGCATATAGAAGCTCAAAAATAGCTTTGTCTCTTAAGCCTTGAGGTTTTCTTATGTTAGGACAGGAAAGGAGCTTCTCTACCTCTGAGAGTTCTAAAACCTGGGGAACTTTTTTCCAAAGCCTAAGAGACTCTAAACTAGAAGTAACATCTCTATTTAAAATCCTCTCTCTCGTTAAAAAGCGGTGAAAACCTTTTATAGAAGAAATTCTCCTGGCTATAGAAGAAAGCTTAAATCCCTGCTTTTTCTCTTTTTCTATAAAATCAACAATATGGGTCTTCTCAATTTGAGAAAGGCTTTTCACTCCTTTAGAAAGTAAAAATTGGGTATACTTTTTTAAATCATTAGCATAAGAAGAAGTGGTGTTTTCAGAAAGACCTCTCTCTGCTCTTAAGTAATCTAAAAATAATTCAATATAATTTTTCACCTTCTCTTAAAAAAATATTCTCTCTCTTTTCTTTCTCTAAAGAAGTAGATAAACCGTGCCCCGGCAAAACCACCAAATCTTTGTCTATAGAAAACAACTTTTCCTTAATAGAGCTTAAAAGAAGCCCTGAATTTGCAGCGGGGAAATCAGTTCTTCCTACAGAATTACAAAATAAAGTATCTCCGGAAAAAAGATAATTTCCTAATCTCAAACAGATACTCCCCGGAGTGTGCCCGGGGGTATGGATAACTTCTATTTTCTGACTATCGAAACTTATAAATTCTCCATCTCTAACCTCTCTAATTAAATATTCTTTCCTAAAAGAAAAAGGCAGACTTAAAAAAGAAGAAAGATTAAGTTGCGGGTCTTTAAGTAAGGGGATATCTTTATAATGAATATATACGGGGAGCTCAAAATTTTCATCTTCTTTTATGTGGTCTATGTGGGCGTGAGTATTGATTATAAATTGGGGCTTAAATCTGTATTTTTTAATTATTCTCTCTATCTTTTCCAAATCATCTCCGGGGTCTATGATAAAAGCTGAATTTTGAGAATTCCCTACAATATAGCAATTAGTAGAAAAAATGCCTACTTCTATAACCTTAATTATTATTGGGTCTTTAACCATAGAGAGGCTTTTTCGTAGGAGAAATTCTTCTCAAATTCCCTTTTAATCTTAGAAATCTTCCTTATATAGTAGGAAGAATTCTGAGAAGTAATAAAATAAGGGTTATAGACTTTCTCCCTTATAGAAACCAACTCCTTATGAAGAGGTTCAATGGCTTCTTTACCTTCCTGATTGTAAAAATAAATAATCTGCTCTAAATTCTGGAGAGCTTCGTCTATACATTTTTTTTGCCTTTTAGAACTGGTGGCCTCCTGAATAGTTTTTATAAGCTCATCGAGCCAACCTCTTACAAAAAGGTAATACTCATCATACATCTCTTTTGTGGGAACTTTGGGATACTCTTTAAGCTCCAAGTATAAAGGAGGAGGTGTTTCCTTCTTTCTCTTCCTTACAAACTTCTTTCTCAAAGCATAACAGCCTAAAAATTGAAAAGACAAAGTAAAAGCCAAGAAAAGGACTATAAACCTCATTAAATTTCTCCTTTCTCTAAGACCTTATTAAATTCTTCTTCATTAATAATTCTTAATTTAAGGGCTTTGGCTTTATTAAACTTTGAACCGGGATTTTTACCTACTACTACATAATCAACGTTCTTACTTACTGATGAAGAAACCTCCCCTCCTCTTTTTAAAACCTCCTCTTGAGCCTGGCTTCGGGTAAAGGAAGTTAACTCGCCAGTAAAAACAAATTTTTTACCCCTTAAACTACTTTCTCTTTTTGTTTTCTTTTCTTTAAGAACCAGCCCTGCTTTTTTAAACTTTTTTATAAGTTGTTTAACCGAGCTTTGAGAAAAGTATTCAATAACTGAACTAGCTATATTAGGGCCTACCTCTTCAATATTTTCTAAATCCTCTTTTTTTAAAGAGAAAAATTTATCAATATCGGGAAATCTCTCAGCTAAAATTCTGGCTATCTTTTCTCCTACATATCTTATGCCTAAGCCGTATAAAAATTTAGCCAATTCTTTCTTTTTACTCTTTTCAATAGCTGAAAAGAGATTTCCTACTTTCTTTTCTTTAAATAAAGGGAGTTTGAATAAGTCTTCTCTCTTTAAAAAATAAATATCAGCCAAATCTTTTACTAAACCTCTATTTACCAATTCTTCTACTAAAGACTCTCCTACTCCCTCAATATCCATAGCTCCACGAGAGGCAAAATGAAGTAAAGCTCTCTTTAACTGAGCCGGGCAAGTGGGGTTTATACAGTAGTAAGCTACTTCTTCCTCTTTTACTTTAGAGATTTTACCTCCACATATTGGACAACTCTTAGGAACTTTTACTGGCTTTTCTTTACCAGTTCTCTTAGAAGTTATAACCTTAACTATCTTAGGGATAACCTCTCCTGCTCTTTCCACTAATACTGTATCTCCTATTTTTATATCTAATCTTTCAATTTCTTCAAAATTATGAAGAGTGGAACGGGAAATTGTTACCCCTCCACACTCTACAGGTTTTAAAACTGCTACGGGAGTAATTGCTCCGGTTCTTCCCACACTCATCTCTACACCTAAAAGTTTAGTTGTAGCCTGATGAGCAGGAAACTTATAAGCTACTGCCCAGCGAGGGCTCTTTAAGGTTGTACCTAATCTTTCCTGCTGAGAGAAAGAATTTACCTTAATAACCATACCATCTACTTCATACTCTAACTTTTCTCTTTTCTCCTGAAACTTTAAACAATATTCTATTACTTCCTCTATATTCTTACAATGTTTATAATAAGGATTTATTCTCAACCCCCATGCTTTAGCTTTTTCTAAAAACTCTTTATGAGATTTAAAACTAAAACCTTCACTATAGCCAAAAGAATGAATAAAACACTTAAGTCTCCTTTTTGCTACCAATGCAGGCTCCAGAAGTTTTAAAGAACCTGATGCTGCATTGCGGGGATTAGCAAAAGGCTGTTCTCCCTGTTTGACCCTCTCTTTATTCAACCTTTGAAAATCCTCTTTCTCCATATAAACTTCACCTCTTACCTCCAGAACTTCAGGCACATCTTTACTCAAAAGCTTAAGAGGGATAGAATTTATAGTCTTAATATTGGCGGTAATATCTTCACCCACTGAACCATCTCCCCGAGTAGCTCCCAAAACTAAAACTCCCTTTTGATAAGTAAGAGAACAGCTCACGCCGTCAATCTTAGGCTCAACTACATAGTCTAACTCTACTTCTTTTTTGAATAACCTTTTATTTCTTGCCTCCCATTCCCTTACTTCCTCGGTAGAGTAAGTATTATCCAGAGAAAGCATAGCCACCTTGTGCCTTACTGTCTTAAACCCTTCTAAAACCTGGCCGGAAACTCTCTGGGTAGGAGAATCGGGAGTAATAAATTGAGGGTATTTTCCTTCTAATTCCTTAAGCCTTCTTACTAAGTCATCGTATTCTTTATCAGAAATCTCGGGGTTATCTAAAACATAATAAAGATAATCATGCCTTCTTATCTCTTCTCTTAACTCTTCAATTTCTTTCTTAATCTTTTTTAAATCTTTGCTCATAATTAAAATATCACCAGCCTTCTTTTAAACGCTTGGCTAAGATTAAAGGCAATCCTGCTGATTTTATTTCTTGTTGAGTCTTCTTAATATTATATTCTAATCTCTCAAATTTTACTATACCTTTATCAAAATTTACTACACATAAACAAGCTCGATTA
>Ga0164318_10000290_pt1 | contig 35936 bp, 33 predicted proteins | sample GuaBasSedimGuay9_FD_113734 | JGI IMG/M metagenome (GOLD analysis project Ga0164318, IMG submission 113734) | Subseafloor sediment microbial communities from Guaymas Basin, Gulf of California, Mexico - Guay9, Core 4571-4, 0-3 cm | ecosystem: Environmental > Aquatic > Marine > Hydrothermal vents...
ATTAAATTCTGGTGTAGATGCGCTTCATCCTATTGAGCCTAAAGCAATGAATATTTATGAGTTAAAAAAATCTTTTGGAAATAGATTAACATTAGCTGGAAATATTGATCTTATTTACACACTAACAAGAGGCACTATAGAAGATGTAGAAAATGAAGTAAAAGAAAAAATACACAAGCTTGCTCCCGGTGGACGCTATTGCCTCAGTTCCGCTAATAGTATTCCAGATTATGTAAAAATAAAAAATTTTATTGTAATGGTTAAAAATACTATTAAATATGGGAAATATCCAATCCAATAGGGGGAAAAATGAATTTAGAAAAATTAAAAGAATATATAATAAAAGGCAATAATACTGAAGCATTAAAAATCACACAGGAAGCTCTAAACAATAATATTCCAGCATCTATAATTCTCAATGAACATTTAATACCAGCAATGGAGCAGGTAGGAAAATATTATGAAGAAGGGAAATTTTATTTACCTCAGATGCTCATATCAGCCAGAGCTATGAAATATTGTATTGATATTATAAAACCTTACCTTATAAAAAATAAAATAAAATCTAAAGGCAGAGTTGTAATTGGGACAATTATAGGAGATATGCATGATATAGGAAAAAACCTTGTGAAATTTATGTTAGAAGGAAATGGGTTCGAAACTATAGATTTAGGCAATAATGTAGAGCCATCAAAATTTGTAAATGTAGCCATAGAAAATAATGCAGATATAATTGCAATGTCAGCCCTTCTCACAACTACAATGCTAAATATGAAAAAAGTCATTGAATATTTGGAACAAAAAAATATTAGAGATAAATTTAAAATAATAATAGGAGGCGCCCCTGTTAATCAAGCTTTTGCAGATGAAATAAAAGCAGATGCTTATGGCAAAGACGCATATGCCGCAGTAAATATTGCAAAAGACTTATTATCATAAAATTATTGACTTATTAACCATTTTTTTATAGTTTTTTTAATGATGTTTAATAAAAACTATAAAAATAGAAGATATTGGTATAAATCTCGTTTTATATCGTTTATTATTTTTATAATAGATATTATAGGATATTCCATTACTGGTTTTAAAAAAAATTATGTAAATATTGCTCTAATAAAAAAAATAGGTATTATAGTTACTGATCATATTGGTGATGCAATTTTAAGCACTCCAATATTTAAAATATTAAAAAAGCACTATCCCAATATTGATATTATATTAATCTGTACCAATTATAATTCAATAGTCTTCCAAAATTCTCCTTATATAGATGAAACTGTTGTTTTATCAAATAGTATTTATTCACGGAGAATCTCTTTTCAAAAAAAAATAATTGGATTTTATAAATATTATAAGATTATGAAAAATCTAAAATTGGATGCTATGGTAGATTCAAGAGGCGATTTTGTTTCTATTATTTTGATGTTCCTTGCCGGTATAAAACAAAGAATCGGTTTTAATATTGGCGGTTTCGGTTTTTTATTATCATATATCATTAAATTTAAATTTAATTCAGACTATATAAAAAATTTTGCAACACTTAATAAAACAAAATTTTTAAGAGAAATTTTCCATATAAATGAATGTGACATAAAACCAGAAATATTTATTCCTCAATATAATGCTTTTACTAATTTTAAAAAAAACTCTTATATTATTATTCACCCTGGAGGTGGAGAAAATATTAATAATATAAATCAAATCCCTCCTGAATTATTTCATAAAATTATAGATTTTTTAATACAAAATACAGACTTTGATATTATAGTAACAGGCAAAAAAGAAGAACTTTCTTTAACAATTCCTTACAATAAAAGAATAAAAAATTACATTGGAAAGACAAATTTCATAGAATTTGCGAACCTGATTAGAAAGGCGAAATTTATTATCTCAGGTTCTACATCAGCTATACATATTGCTTATGCTTATGATGTGCCGGTATTTGTAATTTTTAGTATGAGAGATAGCCCATTTTTGTGGTTTTATCGAACTTCTCAAAATATGATGATTTTCAATTTTACTGAATGCGCTTTATGTGAAAAAAATTTCTGCATAAAAAAAGAATGCTTAAAATTTGACGATAATTTTTTATTTTCAAAATTAACGAGGTTTATAAATGAAAAGATTAAATATAGGGTGCGGGTTTAACCAAATTATTGATAATTATATAAATATTGATTATATGAAAAACTATAAATATGAAAAATTCAAATTCTATATAAAAAAAATATTAAAAAGATTCAATTTGTATCATCATCCAAATTTTTCTAATTTTGAAAAATATTTTTCCACTGTCATTATATTAGATGTAAAAAAAGGACTTCCCTTTGATGATAACAGTATTGATGTAGTATATTCTTCGCATTTAATTGAACATTTTTCTAAAGAAGAGGGAATATTTTTCCTCTCAGAAATTTATAGAATTTTAAAAAAAGATGGTATTCTAAGGCTGGTTACACCTGATCTAAAAAAATTTATAGAAGCTTATTTCAATAACGATAATAAATTTCTATTTGCCTTACAATCTCAATATCCAGAATTCAAAAATTGTAATAAAAATATAGACGCATTAAATAAAGTTTTTTATGCCGCTGGTCATAAAATGATATATGATTACGATACTATCTATCATATTTTATTAAATATTGGATTTTCACAAATTGAAAAAAAGGATAATTATTCTTCCTATATTAATGATATTATAAAATATGAAAATAAAAGAATAGAAAATTTAGTAATTGAGGCAATAAAATGAAATTTCATGGAAATAATATATTAAAAGTACTTGATAAAACCTTAGGTAGATTAATAGTTTTAGTAATAGGTTCATTAAATTTAAAGAAAAATAATTTTAATCTAAATGAACTAACAAAAAGGAAAAAATGTAAAATCTTGATTATTTCTATAAATGTAATGGGCGATAGCTTGTTATTATTACCTATTATCAATGGACTTTCTAAATTAGAATTTATTGAAATTAGCATTTTAAGTGCTCCTGAAAATTTTGAAATTTTTAAAAATTGGGGAATGTTCAAAAAAATATTTATATTTAAAATAAAAAAGTTTGTATCTCTAATATGGAAATTAAATACAGAACAGTTTGATATTATAATTGATACATGTCAATGGATCAGATTATCATCAATTATTAGTGGTCTATTAAAAGCAAATTTCAAAATTGGATTTAAAAGTGAAAAACAATACAGGCATTATGTTTATGATTTAGCAATACCTCATATAAACAGCAATTGGGAATTTTTTAACTATTTAAAATTATTTGCATTTCTACCAATTGAAAAAATTAATATCAATACAGAGCTCAAAGGAATTGATAAAAATTACAAAAAAAAATGGGGAAAATATATTTTAATTCATCCCGGAGCAGGAAATGTAAGAAAATCATGGAATAAATATGAAAATTTAATAAAAATAATCATAGAAAAAACTAATTTTAATATTGTTTTAACGGGAAAAAGGAGTGAATTCGAAATATCTATAAAACATAAAAGACTTATTAATATGCAAGATAAAACAGATCTGTTAAATCTAAATCAACTGGTTAAAGATGCAGATGTTTTAATCTGTGGAAATACCGGCATAATGTACATGGCACTATTCAATAAAACCAAATTGATTACTATACCGGGTCCTGTATCAACCACTCAATGGTTCTGGCCTGGTGAGCAGATTGAAATTTTATCTAATATTGATTGTTCGCCATGTGTTTTCTTTGGCTTTGACTATAAATGTGATAAAAAAATCTGTTTAGATAACGTATCTGTAACTGCTGTATTCTCTGCGTTAAAAGAATATATAGAATAATTTTTTATTGTCTTTTGGATAATTATGTTTTATTGTAAATAAAAAAAGGAGAAAAAAATGTCAGCAAAAAAACTAATCAATATAGAAGTCTCCAGAGAAATAGAATTACCAGATGAATGTAAAAATGGTTTTCTAAAATTAAAAAGATACAAGTTAAAAAATGTATATGAAAATAATGAAAAATCAAGAGAATATACATGCGATATTGTTTATAGAAAACAGGTAGATGCTGTTGGAATCTTATTATATTTTTATGAAAATAATTCTGTCAAAATTCTATTAAGAAGATGCTTGAGACCACCTCTGTTTTTCAGAAAAAATTTTGTAAAATACGATTTTGAAAATGAAAACAATTTTTTTGTATATGAAATTCCAGCCGGTATTATTGAAGAAGGCGAAACTAAAGAAAAAGATATAGATAAAAGAGCAGAAATAGAAGTATTAGAAGAAACAGGGATTAAGATTAACAAAGAAAATTTGATTAATTTGGGGAAACCTATTCTAACATCCCCAGGATTTACTATAGAAAAAGTATTCATAAAGGCAATAAGAATTGATAAAAAAGATTTTGATAATAGAGAACATGTAACCGGTGACGGTAGCTTAATGGAAGAGGGTGGAGAATTGCATATTTTTACTATAGAGGAAGCACTGGAAATGTGCTATAATGGTGAAATAGGAGACTCAAAAACAGAAATTGCTTTATATAGACTAAAAAAATTTCTAAAGCAATTTTAAAAAAGGAGGAAACATGGATTTTTATGAAGTTGTAAAAAAAAGATATTCTTGCAGAAAATATTTGAATAAAAAAGTGGAAGATGAAAAAATTCAAAAAATCTTTGATGCTGTGAGATTTGCACCAACTGCAAGAAATTATCAGGAATGGAAATTTTATTTAATAAGAGATGAAAGAAAAAAAGCAGAATTGCAAGTAGCAGCAAAAAATCAATCTTTTATCTCTCAGGCTGATATTGTAATAGTAGGAGTGGGGACAAATATCGGCTATACCATGACATGTGGGTATCCTGCATATGTTATTGATTTAGCTATTGCTATGGAGCACCTTGCTCTTGCAGCAACCACTGAAGGACTTGGCACGTGCTGGATAGGAGCATTTTACAAAGATAAAGTAAAAGAAATTCTAAATCTCGGACCAGATGAAGAACCTGTCCAACTTATGACACTGGGCTATCCTGCAGATGAATATATCAATAAAAAAAGAAAAGAAATAGAAGAAATTATAATTGAAATTTAATTAAATATCTAATCAACAGTAAAAAATCTTTATTATTTTAAAAAAGTATTAACTAATATTGGTAAATTAAAAAAAATATTACCAATAATTTAAAGCATATTATATAATACTTTAGTATTTTTTTCTAAAAATAAATAATTATAATTTCAAAATTTGACAATTTCAAAAAAATACTTAATATTTATAATAAAGAGTCATTTAGAGGTTATAAATGAAAAAAATAATATTATTAATATTAATAATATATAACTATTCAATGCCTCAAAATTTTAGCACAAAAGAAATAAATATAATAGAATATTACCCCATATTGCTTAAATCCTTTAATTTTGAAGAACAAAAAGTTATATATTTAGCCAATAAAAATATTTACAATATAAAAAATCTTAATATCCAGAAATTCAAAATAGTATTAAATAACTTCTATCTTCAAAGCAACTTATTAAACTATAAAATCTATTCCGAAATTTTTACTAACATTTTATACAATATTTCAATAAACAAAAAAATTACAATAACTCCTATTCTACATGAATACTTACAGAAATTTTCAGGATATTATACATCACATACTTTTTTGCCGACAGTCAATATCAATTACCATTATAAAAATATCTATTTGAATTACTACATCAATAAAATAAATTTTAATACAGGCATTTTATTCTTCAATAAATATTTTACCAATGCTATTTCTTTTAAACAAAATTTAGATGCAACAGAAAAAGAGTTCTTTTATTTTTCATTAATTCAGCTCAATAATAATCTAAAATTATCCATTACCTATTTTATAAATCAAAAAAGTATAAAAATAAAGTGGTATATAAAAATAAAAAAATATTTCATAAACCTACAAATAAAATATCATCCATATTTACCACAAAACAAACTCATTGAAATTGGGAGGGCACTATAAAAAAATACATTATCTTCTTAATAATAATAACATATAATTATATTATAGCTTTACCAGATCAATTCATAAATTACATAAACACCAATGCTCTTGAGCAAATAGATGAAGAAATTTTAATAAATTTAGAAGAACTATATAACAATCCTCCATTTCTCAATAAAATAACATCCGATGAAATAGCAAATTTTTTTTGGTTAGATTCATATCAACAACAATGGATACTCAAAAATAAACCTATATCATATAAAATATTAGAAGATAGCCTTATTATATTAGATAAAGAAAAACTTACTTTATTAAAATTATTTACTATAACAAAGAAAAAAACAACAATAAAAAGAAAAACAAATTCTTCTTTTTTAATCAGGTATTACACAAAATCTAAATCAAAATCAGAAGATGAACTTACAGGACTAAATTATAATCTTGCCTCTGCTTTAAATATAAAATACAAAAATTATGAATTATATTTAAACACAGAAAAGGATAGATTTGAATCTAACATAGTTGATTATTATAATTTTAGTTTTGCCCTCCATATAAAAAAAATATCACTAATATGTGGGGCATTTAATTTAAACTGGGGACAAGGATTAACTGCATGGAATACTTATAGTTTTAATTATTTTATAGAAAATCCATTATCAATAAAAAAAAATTTTAAGAACTCTTCAATACATAAAAGTTTTAGTGAAAATAATGCTTTTAATGGAATCTCAATAAATTATACATCTAAAAATATTATAAATGAATTTATATTAAATTATTCTTATTATGATGCAAATATAGATTCAAATAATAACATAACTTCAATATTAGAAAGTGGGTATCATAGAACACCAACAGAAAAAAATAAAAAAGATCAATTAAATGAAAAATCCATTGGAAACAGATTCTCAATAATAAAAAAACATTTAAAACTCAGCTTCTCATCATTATATTCAAAATATAATCCATCGTTTTCCAATAATCTAAAATCTGAATTCTACCAACAAGGTGATTATAATTATATAATAAGTAGCGATTTCGAATATTATTATAAAAATAATTGTTTTTTTGGTGAAATAGCCCAATCAAAAAACAAAAATAAAGCTTTAATCTATGGATTAGCAAAAAAAATAAAAAAATTCAAAATAGCCTTTTCATTTAGACAATATGAACCTAAATTTTTTAATATTCATAGCAAAGCACTTTCATACAGAGACAAAAATCAAAATGAGCAAGGTTTTAATATTGCGACATATTATAATGCAAAAAATTATATATTATCTTTATATATTGATACATATAAAAATATTTCACCTATGGAGCTATTCATTGGCAAATCACAAAAGATTTATGCCCAATATAAATCAAAACACTTTAGCTTTAATATTTCATATAAAGAAAAATTAGATTATGACAAATCTTCTTTAAAGGAAACAACTTATAAAAACTATTCATATAATTCCTCTTATATTAAAAAAATACATAACAAAATAATATTTTATACTAAATTAAGCTATAAACATATAAGTTATTATAATAATAAAAAATATGACGGTTATTTATTTAATTTTAAAACAACATTTTTATTTAGTAGAGTTTTTTATCTTATAAATAATATAGTTTTATTTTCAACTGATAATTATCATAGTAGAATTTATTCATATACCAATGATATACCAACTGTATGGAATATAAATAGTTACTATAATAGGGGATTTGAAATTAGCAATTATTTAAAATATAAAAGAAACTTTTTATCTTACTATTTTAAAACAAGTTTTATTAAAAAATCAAAGGAACAAAAATTTTATATAGGAATTTTAATAAAAACTACTTTTTAGATTTCTTCTACTGCTACAATTTCAGGAATAGCTTGTTTTAAAGCTTGCTCAATACCCATCTTGATAGTTAATTTAGAGAAAGGACATCCGTTACATGTACCTTTTAACTTAACATATACAATATTATCTTTATATTCAACAAGTTCTACATCCCCGCCATCAGCTTGTAATGAAGGTCTTACTTTGTCTAACTCTTCTTTTATCTTTTCAATATCTGCCATTATTAATCTCCTTTTTAAATAAAAAAAGGGAAGCTTTTACACTTCCCTTAAGACGTTACGTTAATTTTTTATTTTTTATTCTGGCTTTGGTGCATCTACTGGACAAACATCTGCACATGCTCCGCAATCGATACATTTTTCAGGATCGATTACATAAGGTTCGCCTTCTGTAATAGCTTCAACAGGACATGCTTGAATGCATGCTCCACAAGCTATACAATCATCACTAATCTTATACGCCATCTCATCCTCCTTGTTAAATCAATACTATATTATGTTATATTTTTTAAAAAATCAAGAAAAATATTACCTTTTTGGAAATTTAATATTAAATTCTGCATACTCTTTATATACTGAATCAACAGAGATTTTGCCTCCATAATTATTAATAATAATATCATAAATTATATATAATCCCAAACCAGATCCTTTATTAACATCTTTTGTTGTAAAAAAAGGATCAAAAATTTTAAATTTATTTTCTTCTTTAATTCCAATTCCATTATCTTTAAATAAAATATTAATTATATCTGGTTGCTCATCGATTACAATACTAATTTCACCTTTAAAATCTTTCGCTAAAAAGGACCTTTTTTCTTCTATACTATCAAGAGAATTAGATAAAAGGTTAAAAAATATTTGAAATAAATGAGTTTCATTAGATCTTAATAAAATATAATCAGAACTTGCATCTATAGACACTTCAATATTCAAATATTTTAATTCTACTTTAAATTGATTTAAAACTTTATGTAAAATAGGTAAAATATTTATTTCTTTAAAATAAATATTTTTATATTTACCGCCAAGTATCCTCATATTTTGCAATAATGTTGATATTTTATTAACTTCCATCAGCATGAATTTATAATCCTCAATATATTCATCATAGCAAATTTCCAATCTATCTGATAAATCAAATAAATGTGTTTGAATTTTTGCACTAATAGAATTCAAAGGCTGATTTATTTCATGAGCTAACCCGCCTGCTATTCTTTTTACAGCATTTAATCTTTCATCTGTAAAACTTTCAATTTGGTGTTTTCTCTCTTGTGTTTCATCATCAATGGTGAAAAAAAATTTAGTAGATCTATCATCATATACTCTACACTTCACTTTTAAATATAAAATATCATTAAACACTTTAGAAAAAACAGATATAGATGATTCTGTAAAACCATACATATTATATTTTGCTTCATTAATCAATCTTTTAAAAACACATATATTGCAGTCTGAGCCATCACATTTCTCACAATCCACTTTACATTTAAATATATCGCATACTCTTTTAGCATTTTCTAAAACTTTATGATATTTTAAAGGATAATATTTTGAAATAGTAATAATATTTAATTTACTATCCACAAAAAGATTAAAACTATTATAATTATATTTTTTACTATCCTGTAAATCATTTTTCCCCTCTCTATGAAATTTTATAGCATTTTTAGCCTTCAAAAGCTGATCTATAAGTTCTTCAAATTTAATAGGTTTGAAAATAAAAGCAAAAGCACCCTGTTCTATTCCAGAAACTAAATTTTCAAAATCTCTATAAGCTGACATTAAAAGGACTTTAATATGGGCAAAATTACTATCAGACTTTATAATATTAAGCACATCTATACCTGTAAAATAAGGCATTCTTATATCAGAAACTATAATTTCAATTTCTGGATGTTTCAATAAAAACTCTTTTAATCCAACAGCAGAATTTAAATAATAATCATTTATATTTTTATTAGCAAAAAATTCTTTTATCATATCCAAAACATTTTCATTATCATCTATAAATAAAACATTTAAAGAAACATCAATATCTAATTTTCCGTTTTCCTCTTCTCTAATACTTTCCTTTTCAATACTATTATGTTTACGAATATCTATATTATCTCCACTCAAAGTCAAATCCAATAATTCCTGTAATAAAGCATGCATTTTTATAATATACTCTGAATTTATATCAACGGGATTTTCTTCTACATTCTTTTTTAAAAAATTTAATTGTTTTTCAAGATTAGATATAATTTGTGGTATTTTACTCATTCTTTTTTATATTATATTTTTTTTCTATCCTTTCATAATAATCTATAATAGACCTACAATAATGCCTTTTTTCTATATAAGTGCCAAAATAAAAGTTCCGTTTAAAACCATAAATAATAATATCTTTTAATTTCTTAGGGGATATATCAAAATTATTTACTGCTAAAAAGACCTCATCAGTCACAGTTGTATTAGAAACAAGCCTATTATCAGTACAAATAGTAAGAGACAAACCAGTCTCCAGCATTTTTTTCAAAGAATGATTTTTTATATCTTTAATATCCGGGTTCGTCTGCATATTGCTTGTTAAGCATACTTCTATAGTAATACGCCTGTCTGCTATATAATTAGATAATTGGTAAATATACTCTTCTTTATTGTTAATATTAGGATTTTGAATTTTATTTACATCAAACAGATAATAGCCATGGCCTATTCGATTCGCATAAAGATCAGTAATAGCCTGAAAAATAGATTCTGGCCCATATGCTTCACCTGCATGAACTGTTTTCTTTAAAAAATTCTTATGGCAATATGCATAAGCTAATTTATGATCTTCTGCAGGATAGCCATCTTCTTGCCCTGCTAAATCAAAACCAACAATAGGAATACCATATTCATTAATAATTCTAATAGTTGCCTTTGCAAGTTCCAAAGAAGCAAGACTGAAAATCTCTTTTTTAGTGGAATACTTATGTAATTCAAAAAAATTATTATAATATTCAGAAAATGCTGGTGTAAACATCCTCATCGCACAAACAATTATACCATAATTAAAAGCAGGTTTTTCGCCATTTTTAATTGCATCACTACTATTTATTTCTTTTTTTGCTCTCATTAATCCATTATTTGCTGCCATCATGATTTTTTCAAAAGTTAAACTTTTATTCATTAACAATTGTGGTGCAAATCTAGGCTCAATATAAAAAACATTTTCATTATAGCTATCAATTGCTAATTCATAAGCTATTCTTTCTATTGCTTCTTCAGTACGCATAACAGCAGTTGTATATCCAAAACCTTGTAAATATTCTCCTAAATTATTGTATCTATCTTTAAAAACCAACTCTCTCAATCCAGATTCAGTATAAGAGGGCAATTGCACCTTATTTTCTTTTGCAAATTCTATTAGAGTATTCAATCTCAAAGAACCATCTAAATGTAAATGTAAATCACTCTTAGGTATCTCAAAAATAAATTCCTTATTATAATTATATTTCATAGTTACACTCCATTAGGTTTAAAATATAATGCTTCATCTATAATAATTATATATTAGATTTAAAGTAAATCAAGATATTTTTAATTATTCATTGACAAAAAAAAAAAAATTATTATGATAAAATAAGAGATAAGGAGAGAGATATGAAAAATTACTTGTTTAAAAAAACAATAAGTGAACAAACTATAACTAAAATTTTAAATGAAAACAAAATACAAATAGTAATAGGCCATCCTACCTATAAAAATGAAGACAATATTGTTGACCTAATCAAAAAAGATATTATTGGATTAAATAGCAATTTTGACAAAACTAATGCGGCAATAATAATTTCCGATGGAACATTCAATTCTCAATCAAAAGATTTATCAATTTATAATCAAATAAAAGACAATTTAGAAGATCTAAATTTATCTGAATATGTTTCCCTTATCTATACTCCTTATGAAAACTATAGGGGAAATAAAATACCAGGAAAAGGAAGTGCCCTCTATTTAATCTTCAACGAATTTTATAATGCAAAAGATACTGAGTTTCTATTTTTATTTGATGGGGATATTCGAAATGATATTTCTCAATGGTTATCTGCATATATAAAAGTAATAAAACATTTTGAGACTAATTTCAGAAAACAAGATAAATTATTTGTTACTGCAAAATATGCAAGACATTTTGTTGATGCCTCTTTAACTCGTTTTGTTGTATCTCCTCTAACAACATTAATGGCAAAATTTGTCCCTGGCGGTATATCAGGGGATATATTATTAAATAAACAAGCCGTGGCATTGGAAATATCAGCAGAATGGAATGAAAATAGATTCAAATATGGTACAGATATATCCACAACTTTTGACAATATTTATAATGGTTCTATTATCTATGAAGTATATTTAGGAGCAAAATTACATGATATAACAGATGAATCAAAACTCTCAATAATGCCAGGAGAGGTTATAGGCGCTGCTTTAGAACGTTTACTATATTATCAAAAACAATCTAACTTCTTATCATTTTTATTAGAATCGGAAAAACCTTTAGGCTATCCTATTATTTTTGATAGTGTTGCATCTAATATTCCTTTTATTGATCCAGGCTATACTGATGTATTCAATATAGAATATAAAATTAAATCATTAATCGAAAAATTCTCAGAATTTGCTCCTTTGTTAGAAAAAACTATATCAAATGATGATTTTACGAGATTAACAAATAAAATCAAAAAATTGAAAGATTATTCAAAAAATACAACAAATGAAATTCTATTTATTGATATGAATTTTGATTGGTATAGAGAATTAATATATCAAATAATGGGATATTTGCTTAAAACAGAAGACATTGACATATCAAAAAAAGCTTTTCAATATCTTTATTCAGGAGCATTTTTAGAATTTTGCAGAAATATTTTCTTTAAATTAGGTTATAAAACCTATGAAGATGTAATAAAAAATCAAAATCATTTAGGAGTGCCTAAAAAACAGGCAAAAGATTTTTATAATATTGAAGTGGATAAAAAAATAGCAGATTTTGCCGCAAAATTCTATGAAGAAAAATATAAAATAAAAAAATACATGGAATAATGAAAAACATAATAATTTTTCATTATCACTTTTTACCAGGTGGTGTTACAACAGTAATAAAAAATCAGATACATTTTCTAAAACAATTTTTTCCTGATATTAATTTTATATTAATAAGTTCTGATGATAAAAAAGATTCTATGCCTGACAATTATAAAAAATTATATTTCCCAGAATTTGACTATATAGAAAATATCTCATTAGATAAAAAATCTCTTGAGCAAAAAATAGAAAAAATTCTATATGAAATTCATAAACAATACAAAAATTCAATCTGGTGGATACATAATCATCATCTTGGCAAAAATCCAATATTCACTCATATACTAAGTAAATTTTTAGAAAGCACGGAACAAAAAGCAATTCTGCAGATACATGATTTTCCAGAATGTGCCCGATTAGAAAATTACCAAACTCTTCTAAATTTTTATCCTGATATCAAATTATATCCATTAGGGAAAAATATAATCTATAGTGTTATTAATAAAAATGATTATGAAATATTGCGAAGTTCAGGGATCCCCGAGAATAAATTAGTATATCTGCCCAATATTTACATAAAGAAAGAAATAAAATATAATGCTATACAATATGATCTGGAAAAATTGAGTTACCAAAATGGTTTTCATTTCAATAAAAATCTACCCATCGTATTATACCCTGTTCGTAGTATTAGAAGAAAGAACATCTTAGAAGCAATACTTTTCAATAAAGTTCTTCAAAATTTTAATCTAATTGTAACCCTTCCTGCAAATTCTAAATCAGAAATTAATTACTCAAATTTAGTCAAAACAATTTTTCTTAAAGAAAAAGTAATTGGTGCATGGGGGATTGCTGCACAAGATAATAACATTTTTGATTTTATCCTCAAAAATTCAAAACTCATAATTTCAACTTCAATATTAGAAGGGTTCGGGCTATTTATATTCGATGCATTATCTGCTAAAAAAAATTTTTATGCTCGAGAATTACCAATTTTTAAAGATTTTAATATAAAAAATAAAAAAATATTTTATAACAATCTTTATGTCAAAATAGACGGGAATAATTTAGATAAAATAAAAAATATGTATATAGCACAGCTTAAAAATTATGATTTTCTAAAAAAATTTGAAAACAAACTAATGGAAGAAATAGAGCAAAACTTTATTGGAAAGTATATAGATTATTCTTATCTGGATATTGAAAACCAATATAACATTATCAAAAATATAAATAAAAAAGAAATTGATGAAATTAAGTCTATAAACCCAATATTTAATGATTTTGGAAATATGCTTAAGGAAAAAAAATTTTTAGATTTAAAAATTGATTATCAAATTGGGAATAAAGCTATTATAAATTTATTTACTAACATCGACAATTATTTCAACCATAATATAAAAACAACCGTTCAAAATATTGAAAAAAATGTTTTAGAAAAAAATTTAAATCTAAAAAATTTAAAATTATTATTTAATAAATACTAATTAAATGGAGGATAAAATGCCTTTAAATGTAGGATTTATAGGTACAAGATTCTCAGGTTTAGATGGAGTATCTTTGGAATCAGCTAAATGGGCAGAAGTACTATGGGATTTCAGACATATCAGTCACTGGTTTGCAGGAGAATTAGATAGGGATCCTGGATTTAGCATGTTAGTACCTGAAGCATTTTTTAATCATCCTGATAACTTAGAAATTAACAATAACATTTTTAATAAAACAACAAGACCACGAGAAATTACAGATAAAATACAAGTAATGAAAAATTATTTAAAAGATAAAATATATGAATTTATAGATAAATTTTACATTAATTTAATAATTGCGCAAAATTGTCTTGCTATACCAATGCATATTCCATTGGGTTTAGCATTAACAGAGGTAATTGCAGAAACTGGCATACCAACAATAGCACATCATCATGATTTCACATGGGAAAGAACAAGATTTCTTGTAAATGGTATTAATGATTATATCGAAATGGCCTTCCCGCCAACTCTTCCCTCAATTAGACATGTAGTAATCAACTCATTAGCTCAAAAAGAATTAGCAGCAAGAAAAGGTGTATCTTCATTTCTAATTCCTAATGTTATAAATTTCAATGATAATAAACCATGGTTTGATGATTTCAATAAAAACTTGCGTGAAGAATTGGGATTCACTAAAGATGATATTTTGATTCTACAACCTACAAGAATTGTAATGAGAAAAGGTATTGAACATGCTATTACTTTAGTAAAAAAACTCAACCTCCCAAATGCAAAATTGGTTATTTCTCATTCATCTGGTGATGAAGGCATGGAATATTATCATTGGCTAATAGAACTTGCTAAAAATGAAGGCGTTGAAGTATATTTTATATCTAATAGACTTCATGATAAGCGAAAATATGATGAAAATGGTAATAAGTTATTTTCACTCTGGGACTTATATCCTCATGCAGATTTGATAACTTATCCCTCAAGTTATGAAGGTTTTGGAAATGCATTTATTGAAGCAATATATTTTAAAAAACCTATAGTAGTTAATAGATATTCCATATATGTAACGGATATCGAGCCAAAAGGCTTTGAAGTTATTACTATGAATAATTACGTAAGTGATGAAACTATCGAAAAAGTAAAAGAAGTTATTTTTAACAAAGAAATTAGAGAAAAAATGGTTAATAAAAACTTTGAACTGGGGAAAAAATTCTTTTCCTATGAAGTATTAAGAAAAAAATTCCAAAGCATATTAACTTCATTTTATGGCATATTATGAAAATTAAAGCTGTTTTATGGGATATCTACGGGACTCTTTTGATTCCTAAAATTGGAGACCTACAGCAATCTTTAGATAAAAAAGAACAATATATATTATCTTTTAAAAAATTTCTAAAACTTTTGAATGATGACTTTAATATCAAAGTAAATATATCCCCTGAAGAAGGCGCTGAATATCTTCTTAATCTAATACATATAGAGCACAATGTAAAAAAACTAAAAAATATAACATACCCTGAAGTCGATATAATAAAAATATGGCAATTATGGTTCTTCTATTTCACTAATAAATTATTTGCCCGCAGAACTATCAAAAAATTCTCAATATGTTTTGAATCTATTAATAATCCTACTACAATTGCAAAAAATGCTGTAAAAGTTCTAACATGGATAAAAAAACAAAAATTAAAGCAAGGCATCATCTCAAATGCTCAATTTTATACAAAAATATTTCTTAACAAATACATAAATTTCAATAAAATCTTTGATCAAGAGCTTGTCTTTTTTTCATATCAATTAGGCTATGCTAAACCTGAAAGTAAAATTTATATGAAAGCTATTGAAAATTTAGCAAAACAAAATATTAATCCAGAAGAAAGCATCTATATAGGTAATGATTTACAGAACGATATATATACTCCTCAAAAATTAAAATTTAATACAATATTGGTTGATTATAATAATACAATTAAAACTAACCTTGAAAACAATAGTCAACAATTTAAAATAATTGATAATTTAAACAAAATAATAGAAATAATAAATAAATAATTTTCTATAAATTGAAAATATCATTTGACTAATAAAAAAATTTTTTTTATTTTATAAAAAGGAAAGTAAAAAAGGAATAATTATGGGATTAATAAAAGTTAATGATCTCAAAATCGGAATGAAAATTGGTAAAAATGTCTATAATAAAGATGGTGTTTTATTATTAGAAAAAAATGTAAAAATAACTTCTGAAAAACAGATTGAAATATTGAAAACAGCTGGAATAAAATATGTTAATACAATAAATGAATCTATAAATTCAAAAAAAGAAGAAACAACTATTAAAGAAATATCTGCAACAGAAATAGCTCTTAATGAAATTAATTCTAAATTAAATCAGGCAATGGAACAAATAGATAAAGTTATAAATCTAACTGGAGAAGTCTTTGACCAAATTATCGATGAAGATAATATAACCGAAGAAACTGCTAAAAAAACAAAAGAAATTGTTGGGAATTTAATAGAAGACATAGAAAATAATCAAGAAATTTTCTCCAGTATAGAAGAATTAAAAAAGAAAGATCAAAATCTTTTACACCACTCAGTAAATGTAACCACTAATATTATTTTGATGGGATTACAGTTAGAAATTCCAAAAGATAAATTACTACAAATTGGTACTGCTGCTCTTTTGCATGATATTGGTAAATTAAAAATTAGTAATAAAATATTAACAAAAAATACTCAATTAACTCCTGAAGAATTTGAGGAATATAAAAAACATGTAGAATATTCATTATATTACATAAGCAAAATGGGAACAATAGAAAATTTAGCCATAAATCTTATAAAAACACATCATGAATATCTGGATGGCACAGGATTTCCAAAAGGAATAAAAAATATAGACAAAATATCTCAATTGCTTGTTATTACAAATGAGTACAATAATTTAATATCAAGTAATAACCCTTCAATAAGAGTTAATCCTGTAAATGCAATTTCTAAACTCTCTGAAATGGCAGAGAAAAAATTTTTTCAAGAAGTATTTATTTCATTTATAAATACTATTGGTGTTTATCCTGTGGGGACATTAGTTCAATTAAATAATGGAGATGTAGGCAAAGTAATTGTACAAAATAAAAAAGACCCTAAACATCCAAAAGTATTGATTAAATTTGATAAATACAGAAAACTAAAAACTAAACTCATTGATACTTCATTAAAAACAAGAGCTGGTTCTGCAAGCAAATATATTCATTATATACAAAAAGTAATAGATATTAAATGAAAATTTTTGTTAAAATAACATTTTTTCTCCTTGTTTTATTGCCAATTAATAAATATAATGCCCAACTAAAATATTTAAACAACTATTCTCTTAATATAGAACATAATCTGGTATATCCAAGAAAATTATTACAGGATAGTAAAGGTAATATCCTCATTGTTTTTAATAAAACTATCTATACCTTTAACGGATATAATTTTAGAAAAATATATAATTCTAATAAATTTATTAAAGATATCGAAATTAAAAATGATTCTCTCTTTCTATTATTTCCTCACAATAAATTCATTTACATAGTAGATATGAATAATAACATGTCTTTAGACTCAATTAATATAAATTATGATAAAATCAAATATATTATCAAAATTACATATTTCAAAAATCACTTTTATATAGTAGGTGTTTTAAAAAATAATAAAAAATTCCATTTATACAGAACAGATGTAAAATTTAAAAATATAAAAAAAATTATATCAAATAATTATATTTTTAAAAGGAAATATTCTTTTCAAGATTCTACATTATATTTATTCTCACACCCTAATATAATTATAGCAATAAAAGATTCTATAAAAATAACAAAAATAAAAAGTAAAACATATTCTTCTCTTTTTAATTCCAAACAAAATTATATTAAAGATTTTTATATTATGAATAATAAATTTTTCTTTTCAATTCTAAAAAAAGGTATTTATATTTATGATTTAAAAAATAATAAAATAATATTATCAAAATCATATAAACACAAAATTAATATAATAAAAGGAGATAAAAATGCTATAGTATATTTCTTATCATATAACGCTGAACACTATTTCTATTTTAAAAACAAATTATTTAACATAAATGAATACTTTTATAATTTTCCAAAGCGACCTAATAATTTATTGGTAGATAAACAAAATATAAAATGGATATATGATTTTAATAAAAATTTATATCAATTAAACAATCCATTAATATTAAATATGAAAATAATTCCAACAAAATCCACTTCTTTTAAATATGTATCATATATAAAAACCAATAATAAAATATATATAGCATATAACAATTATTTTTTCTCAATTGATACCAATTTTAATTACAAAACAATAAAAACCTTCAAAGAACCAATAATAAAATTAATTAAATATAGGAGTAATAAACTATTACTAATAAATAAAAATAAATTAAATAATATCCTTAATTTTACATTTTTTGATATTATACAGAAAAAATTTCAATCTAATATAAAGATAAAAATGCCCTCACATGATGTAAAATTTTTTAGTTGTAATAATAAAATTTTTTATCTCTACAAAAATATTTTATACGAATTAAAAATAAATAATAATGTCGGTATAAGTTTTAAATTAATAGATAAAGTAAAAAAAAGTTATAATAACAATAATTCTTTGATTATTAAAACAAATGACAATATAACCTATTTATTAAAAGATAATAAATTTGTAAAATTATTAGATATAGACTATGATTTAATCCATTATAGGAACATGGATAGCATCATCTTTGTTAAAAACCATACTATATTTCTCAAACATAAAGATGAAATAAAAAAAATAACTACTTTTCAAAAAATTAATAAATATTTAGGATTAAATGTGGTAAAAAATAAAATATGGTTTTTTTCACCTTCATTTATATTTACCTATGATCTTAAAAAAAAATTTCCCTATTATATTTCCAATGATGATGGTTTGGTAGGTGTTATAAATATAGAAAATAATCCAGTAGAATTTAATAATCATTTATTACTTATTAATTCTCGAGTTATTAATATAATTATCAATCCAGATTTAATGTATGAACTATATAAAATATCAAATAATTTACCAACAATTATAGAAGATTTCACTATTAATAATATTAAAATTAATAAATTAGATTCTATAACTATTTATAATAAAAGAAATTTATCATTTAAATGTCAATACAATGATTATATTAAAAATAAAAATATTACTATTTCATATAAAATAACTCCATTAATGAACAAATGGGAACAATCCAATCTTAATGAAAAAATCAGGATAAATAATCTATCCTATGGTGAAAATATTTTACAAATCAAACTAAATTTCTTAGATCAAACTTCTAAAATTAAAAAAATATTTATTTTTATACAAAAACCTTTTTATAAAACTAATCTTTTTTTTGCTATTATTTTTCTAATTATTTCATCATTTTTTGCTTTTTTTAGTATTAAAGATTATAAATATCAGCAAGAAATTTTAAAAACAAAATCAGAAACAATAGAAAATCTCCAAAGAGAAGTTGAAATTAAAACAAAGGAATTAAAAAAATATTCCAAAAAATTAGAACAAATATTATCTGAAACAACTGGTAATTTAGTAATAAAAGAAATGGAATATGAAAATTTATTAAACAAATCTCAGGAAATAATTTTTAAAGTTGATTCAAATGGTAATATTATTTCAAAAAATAAAATAGCTAATGAAATATTCCCATCTATCAAAACAGTTCACCAAGTAATTAATAAAAAAGATATGATAAAAATATTAAAAGAATTAAAGCAAAATGGTAATGTTAGAGAATATAAATTAACAATAAAAAATAATGATAAAAATCTTTATTTTCTCTTAAATTTGTTTAAAAATAGTTTAAAAAATAATATATATGACGGTTTATTAATTAATATCACAGAAATAATAAATTTTCAAGAAGCACTTCAAAGAGCTCAAAAATTTGAAAGTATAGGATTACTTGCAGGAGGAATTGCCCATGAATTTAATAATATTAATACAATAATAAAAGGTTATACTGAAATTTTATTAAAAAATAAAGATGCTAATTCTATAGAATATAAGTATCTACAAAATATACATAAAGCCTCTGTTTCTCTTTTAAATATTACATCTAAAATATTAGCTTATGCTAGAAAACAATATAAAGTTAGTAATAAAATAAAGCCTTATCCAATTATCATAGATGTTATTGATTTTATAAAATCTGTAAAAAAAGATGATATAAAATATATTATAAATATATCAGAAAATTTTCATGAATATTATATTTATGCGGATCCTTCACATATACAACAAATTTTTACAAACTTAATTATAAATGCTATTGATGCTTTAAAAGACAAAAAAGATGATAAAAAAATAATTTTTAATTTTGATATAGTTGAAAAAAATGAACCAATAAAAGTTTTTGATGATGTTATCAAAAAAGGAAAATATATAAAAATGAGTGTTAAAGATAATGGTCATGGGATCAAAAAAGAACATTTATATAAAATATTTGAATTATTTTTTACTACTAAACCTGTTGGAAGTGGCACCGGGCTTGGTTTATCATTAGTATATGGATTAGTAAAACAAAATTCTGGATATATTGATGTTAAATCAGAAGAAAATAAAGGTGCTGAATTTATTATATATTTTAAAGCTATTGATTAATACCTAAATTTTCCTTTAAATTCTCCCCAATCTATTGAATCTTTTTTTATATCTTTAATAACTTTTAGAGACCAAAAACCATTTACATCTTCAATAAAATGAAATTCAAAATTTCCACTTAAAAAATGAGGATATTCTTTATAATTATGATAAATTTTTATTTCATATCCTCTATAAATAACAACAGAATCATGAGGACTTTCAATATCTTTTATATCAGTCTTAAAAAAATAAACATCAAATACTCTTCTATTAAAATTAACAGTATCTCTAAAAAAATTAAATAATCTTGACATTACTTCTTGTTCTATACTCCAATTCCAATTTTTAAATTTCCATGAATCTGGATTTTTAGGACTTAATTCATTTTGATCTGCAATAAAAACAAAATTTTTATCCAAACATCTCATATAATATGCAATATTTAAATTCTCAATTGAATTTTTATAGTTATCTAACAAAATATAAGGAGAAGATGGAGGTATCCAAGACATATTTGTATTTACCGGGGTATCAGAATCTCTCATGCTAAAAGGATTATTACATGATAAAACTATAAATAAAAAAATATAAATTTTTTTCATTTTATTTTTATAAAAGAATAAACTTTATTATTAACTTTTAAATAAAATAATCCAGATGATAAATTTTTAATATCTATTTTACCATCAACATATCCTTTTTCAATCAATTGTCCTATATTATTATAAATTTCAAAATATCCTTTAATATTATCGATCTGTATATAATCTCTTGCAGGATTTGGATATATTACAATTTTTTTATTTCTAAAATCATCTAATTCATTAATTTCTGTACACTTATTGGAAAAGTTAATAACCATAACATTATCAATATTCCAACCATTAAAAGTTACATAACCATCACTCATAAACTCAAAATAAATATTTATTTTTTTACCTTTAAAATCAGAAATATCAATAAATTCTTTAATCCATCCTTCAGATTTTCCTTGATAACCATAAGTTGTATCATTTTGAATAGAAGTTCCAGAACCTATAACCATCCTATTTGCTTTTAAATAATATTTTTCACCATTCTCATCAACAGCAAATATCCTGCCAAAATCATACTTAGATTCAATATTATAATTAGTAAAATAAGTTAAATATGTATTTCCCTCCTCAGGAATAACAATTTCTGGAGTATAAATATAACTATAACTATAATTATCATAATTTCTATATGGCGAATCCCCTAAAGAATATTTCCCGCTATAAGATATTGAAGAATCTATTCCCCAATTAACTATTGATTTAAATTTTATATTTTCTTCAAAATCATCATAAAATAATATATTCCATTTTCTTAAATCAAAATAAAAATATAAACTATCATAAATAATATCATTATGTTTAACGTATAATGAAAAATTATAATTTTCATAATTATGTATAATAAAATTTAAAGTATCAGTATAAACTGACTTAAAAGAAGGAATATTATAATACCCTAAAATTCCTGATCCATTATTACTTTCAAAAAATAATTCAAGTGAATCAATATTATTAAAAGAATAATTTGATAATTTTAACTTAATTTTAATAGTATCTCCGGCAGAATAATAATCTGGTGCATTCATCAATTTATAAGAATGTATAAAAGGATTAAAATGTGCAGTTTTTAATAAATTAATATTTTGCTTTAGACATCTCTTTACCAATAAAGGTATTCTTTTTTTAGATGGCCAGAAACCATCTTTTCTATTACCAATTTCTGCCGTCATAGCAAAAATTTTATTTTTTAAATCTTGTTCTCCATACATCCAATCATCTGTATCACCATTTGATACATATCCAATAGCCTCATAAGCAGTACCTGTTATATAATTATTATATTTAGTTAAATTAAAAGCTATTTTTTCAAATTCAGTACTATCAGGAGTTTTTACATTATCATAGCTCCAGGGATACATTAAACAATTAGAATAAGTATGATAATTTATTACTAACTTAAATCTATGTGATATACAAAAATCTCTAATAGCCTGTGTTTCTGGTTCAGAAAAATCTTTAATTCCCCTATAGGTTTCATCTGAAGTATAAGGAGATGAACCCATATTATCATATCCCCATTTATAACCAAAATTTCTATTTAAATCTACTCCATAAGTTCCATCTCCATTATCTCTTCTATTTTTTCGCCACATACCGCCACCATTAGGATACCTTAAATAATTATATTCATATCCATCCGGATTAATACACGGTATAAAATATATTTCAGTATTATCTACTAAATATTTTATTAACTTGTTACTATTATAATTAGTAACAAGATAATTTATAAAATATATAATATTCATCATAGATTCTGGTTCTCTTGCATGTATTAATGATGTCATTAGTATTTCAGTTGTGTCATCATTTTCGTAAGGATTATCCGAAATTTTTAAACAATAAATATCTCTTCCTTCTATAGATTTTCCAATACTAAATTTATCAGATACTAAATCCGGAAATTTAAGTTTCAAAGAATCAAGAAAATTATTTATCTCATCTAAAGTTAAAAACCCCCCCATACTTCCATAGGGTAACAATGGATCATTAAAACTGTTAATTTTATCTAATTTATTTCTTTGAGAATAATATTTTTCAACATCGTCAATAATAATTTCAAATAAAATTCCATCGTTCTTTAATTTTAATAATGTTTTATCATCTATATAAGAAATAATAGAGTTTTTTTCTAATATATAAAAATTATCTAATCTATAATTAACTATAACATTTTTAATATTTTCGTCCGTTAGTCTAATTTTGTAATATTTATCTGCTAATATATTTATAATTAACAAAAAAAATATAATTAATAATTTTTTCATTTTTATATTCTCCTTTTTAAAACTTAAAAGCGTATAATATTATTAAATTATAAAAAATATTTATTAATAAATCAATAATAATATTAATAATAAGTATTTTTGTGGATAATTTTTTAATTATATTTAATATATAAACTTATGTATATCTTATAAAATTTTTATTTTCTTAAATTTGTGGATATATAATGAATTTTAATTTGTTAACATTATAATAACATAGTATTAACATTATAATAACATTCATAAGTTTAGAAAATATATAAAAATAATTATTATTTAAAGGTTTATATTTGTGGATAATTTGTGAATATATTTTGTAAATTTAATAAATAATAACTTAGTTTATTGATATATAATAAGTTATATTAAATAATTCATAAAACTAAAAATTTTCAATTGTTGATAATTTAGCTGATATTAATAAGATGTATTATTTGTTTGATATTATTGTTAATATCCTCTGATTCTTTTTTTAGTTTATTAATTTTTTCAATAGCATTTAATACAGTAGAATGATCTCTTCCTCCAAATTTTAAACCAATAGTTGATAGTGTTTCATTAGTTAATTCTCTTGATAAATACATAGCAATCATTCTTGGAATAGCTATATTTTTGGTTCTTCCTTTATCTATTAGTTTTTTCTCAGGAATATTATAAAAATCAGAGACTATTTTAATTATTTTGTCAATAGGATAAATAGATGATTTTTTGGGCAATAAATCTTTTAATACTTCTTTTGTAATATTTAAATTAATATCCACTCCTGCTAATGAATGAAATGCACTTAATTTAGTTACTACTCCTTCTATCTCTCTAATATTAGATTTAAAATTATTTGCTATAAATAAAATAACATCTTCTGGAAGAGAAAATTTATAAAATTCAGCTTTTCTTTCTATAATGGCTATTCTTGTTTCCAAATCAGGTGGTTGAACATCAACGACCAGTCCGCTTTGAAATCTTGTTATAAGCCTATCTTCTACATCTTTTATTTCAGAAGGAGCACGATCAGATGTTAATACTATTTGTTTTCCAGCATTATGTAAAGAATTAAAGGTATGGAAAAATTCTTCTTGAGTTCTTTCTTTACCAGAAAAAAATTGTATATCGTCTATTAATAATAGATCGACGTTTCTAAAATAACTTGTAAATTCATATTTTGTATTTTCTTTTAAAGATTTTATAAATAAATTTGTGAAATTTTCAGATGATATATAACAAATTTTTAGATTATTATTATTTTTTAATACATAATTCCCTATTGCCTGGACTAAGTGTGTCTTACCTAATCCTGAAGCACCATATATAAAAAGAGGGTTGAATTTATTAGTAGAATTAGAATTAGCTACTGCAAAAGAAGCTTCATAAGCAAATTCATTACAAGATCCTACAACAAAATTATCAAAAGTAAATTTATTATTTAAAGAATTTATTACATATTCTTCCTGAATTATATTATTATTTTTTGTTGAAATTATTTGTTTTGTTTCTTCATTATTTTGTTTTTTTTCTCCATAGGTAAATTTTATTTGTAATTTTTTACCTATAACTTCTTGTATAATATTATTTAATATATCTAAATAATGTTCTGTGAGCCAATCAACAGTAAATTTATTAGCTACTTTAAATTCTATATACTCGCTTGTTATTTCATTTATTTCAATATTTTCGAACCAACTTTTTACAGTAGCTTTACTTAGTTTTTTTCTTAAAATATCTAAACAGTTTTGCCATATTTGTGAGTACATGTATAAAATTTATATGTTATATAATTTAAAGTCAAGCAAAATTTTTTTATTTTTTTCTTTGATAAATAAAAAAATAATAATTAATAAAAATATTAATTTTATATTATATATAATAAATTATATATAATAAATATTTTATTGATTAAATATTATAAAAATATTATCAATTTTAGTTTTTATAAGTTTTGATGTTATTAAATAGGAATAATAAATTTTTTATTGATTTTTATAAAAATTTTATTTAGATTTATAAAAGAGGAGTATTTATGCAATTAAGAAGAGAACAGACACAAAAATTATCGCAGACTCAATCTTATTATATGATGCAATATATGAAAATTTTTGCTATGCCAACTTTTGAACTTTTGATGTATTTGAAAAATCAGGTACAAGAAAATCCATTTTTAGAAGAAGATGATGGCATTAATGAAGAAATTTCTAATGAAGTAGATAACTCTAATAATAATGAAGAAGAAACAAAAGAAGTAGAAATTAAAGATGATAAAGTAGAAGATATAGATATTGATTGGGAGAAGTTTTTTGAAGAAAATAATCAAGACACTCCTATACCCAACTATTCTAAATCTGACGATGATCATAAAAATTTTGAAAATATTTTAAAAGCAGAGGTAAATTTATTAGATTCTTTATTATCTCAGTTGCATATGTTAAAGCTTTCACCAGAAGAAACTTTTGTTGGAGAATTAATAATAGGTAATTTAAATGATAGTGGTTTCTTGGAATATTCTGACCATGATATTTTAATTTTAGCTAAATCTACTATTGAAAAAGAAAAAATCACAAATATTGATCCTGATAAAATTACTATTGATATGATAAAAAATATAAGGAGAAGAATTCAATTTTTTGATCCTATTGGAATTGCTTCTCGTAATGTAAAAGAAGCATTATTAATTCAATTAGAATATCTTGGAAAAAAAGACTCTCTTGAATATATTGTAGTGGATAAATATTTTGATGAACTTCAGCATAAAAAATATAATGTTATTTGTAGAAATTTGGATATTACAATGGAAGAGTTAGAAGAAGTTGAAAATTTTATTAAGATATTAGATCCGAAACCAGGAGTGATGTTTTCTAAAGATAAGGAAACTGAAATTATTCCTGATATTATAATAGAGGTTGTTGATGATGAAATTCAGATTTATCTTAATGATGAAGGATTACCAAGATTAAGAATAAATTCTTATTATAAACAATTATTAAAAAATAAGAATAAAAGTATAGAATCTTCGAAAGATTTTTTAAAACAAAAGTTAAATTCAGCAGTATGGTTGATAAAAGCCATAGAGCAGAGAAAATCCACAATGTTAAGAATTGCTCAAAAAATTGTTGAAAAGCAAATTGATTTTTTCAAAAAAGGGCCATCACATTTAAAACCTATGATTCTTAAAGATATAGCAGATGAAATAGGAGTTCATCCTACTACTGTTGGGAGAATAGTAAATAGTAAATATGTACAAACTCCTTATGGAGTATTTAGCTTAAAATATTTTTTCTCTTCAAAAATTGAAAATGAAGAAAGTGGTGAGAGTCATTCTTCTAGAGAAATTATGTTAAAAATAAAAGAGATAATAGATAATGAAAATAAAACCAAGCCCTTGAGTGATAGTAAAATTGCTAAATTATTATCAGAAAAAGGTTATAAAGTTGCAAGAAGAACTGTTACAAAGTATAGGGAAAAATTAGGGATTTTACCTTCAAATCTGAGAAAACAAATCACATAATAAGGAGGAATTATGCAATTAAAAATTACTGCTCGTCATTTTGATTTAACAGATGGTATCAAAGAACATATAAACTCAGAATTAAGTAAACTGAAAAAATATTTTGATGATGTAATTAATGTGGATGTTATATTGTCTGTTGAAAAATATAGAAATAAGTGTGAAATTGAACTTCGTACTATGGGACAAAAAATTATTGCATCAGAAGAAACAAATGACATGTATCAGTCTATTGACAAAACTATTGATAAATTAGAGAGAAATATTAAAAAATTACGTGATAAAATAAAAAATCATAAAGTTAAAGATAATAACAATATTTTAAAAAATACAAATGAGAAAGAATTTCTTGAGGCAGCAAGAGAAAATTTTGAAGAGTAAAAAAAGTGTTGTTGAATTTTATGAAGAAACAAAGTTTTTACTAAAATTAAAAAAAATATCATTATTATTTACTGATAAATATATAAATAATGTTAATACATATCGTCCTTCTCTTGCATTAGCTGGTTTTTATAAAATTTTTCCATCGAATAGAATTTTGATTTTTGGAAAAACAGAATATTATTTTATTATTGAAAATGGTATAAAATGTCTAAAAAAATTTTTAGATTTTGTAAAAGAAATAGATTTTCCATGTATAATTTTTAGTAATAATTGTAAATTACCTGAAGATTTTATAAAATTATTTCAAGAATACAAAATAAATATATTTGTAAGTGAATTAGATACTGATTTATTATTTCATCATTTGAATAATTATTTGTGGAAAGAATTTTCAGATAAGATTATTTTCCATGGTTCATTTGTTGATGTTTTTGGAATAGGAATTTTGATTACAGGGGAACCAGGTATTGGTAAAAGTGAAACAGCTCTTGAATTAGTTAAACTTAATCATAGATTAGTAGCTGATGATATTATTATTATTAGAAAAAATATAGATGGTAAATTGATCGGTTCTTCTACAGAAATTATTCAGGATTTTATTGAATTAAGAGGGATAGGAATAGTAAATTTAAGGGAACTTTTTGGTTTAAAATCTATTTTAAATGAAAAAAGAATTGATATTATTGTCAATTTAGAGTATTCCTCAAATCAAAAGAAATTTGAAAGATTAGGGATGAATATGGTTTATGAAAAAATTCTAAATATTGATGTTCCTTTTTATTCTATTCCTATTCGAGCAGGTAAAAATAATGCCAGTATTATAGAAACAATTGCACTGGCATACAGTTCAAGATTAAGCGGATATAATCCAGCAATGGAACTAGAAAATCGTATTTTAAAGACACAACAAAAGAAAACAGGAGTAGACATTGAAAACGAAAGAGGTTGAAATAAAAAATAAGTTGGGTATACATGCCAGACCTGCATCTTTAATTGTTCAAAAAGCTATGGAATTTGATTCTGATATTTTTTTAAAGAAGGATGATTATCAGGTAAATGGAAAGAGTATATTATCTGTTATGATGTTAGCAGCAGAGCAAGGTTCTAAAATAACATTAATTGCAGATGGAAAAGATGAGGATGAAGCAATCAAGGCATTGGAAGAATTATTTGATAATAAATTTAATGAAGAATAATAATTATGTCAAAGAAGCAATTTTTAGTTAAAGGCATCCCTGCATCTCCTGGAATTGTTTTTGGATATGCTGTAGTATTGCAAAATAATGAAAATTTTATTGAGGAAAAAAATATTCCGGATAGCGAAATTGATGATGAAGTAAATAGGTTTATCGAGGCTGTAAATAAAGCTAAAAAAGAATTAGAAATATTACATCAAAGATTAAAATTATCTGGTAATGAATCAGAAGCAGGGATTTTTCAAGCTCAAAAGTTGCTAATAGATGATATAATTCAAAGTAATGCAATAATAAAAAAAATAAAAGAAACTAAAAAAAATGCTGAGTTTATATTTTATGAAACACTTAAGACTATTATAGAGCAATTTAATAATAGTGATAGTCCTCTTCTTAAAGAGCGTACTTATGATTTGAATGATATAAAAAATAGAATTTTAAGAAATTTGATAGGTATAGATTATTTATCTAAAATTGAACATAATAAAAAAACTGTTATAGTAGCAAGAGAATTAGCGCCATCAGACATTACATTATTTTTAGAAAAAAATGTGCTTGGTTTTGTTACTGATATAGGTGGTAAATCAAGTCACGTAGCGATTCTTGCTCGATCATTAGAAATTCCTGCGGTAGTTGGAACTAAAAGTTCTTCTCGATTGATTGTTGATGGAGATTTTTTAATTGTTGATGGTACAGAAGGTGTTATTTTTGTCAATCCAGATACCAAAACTTTAAAAGAATATAAAGGCAAATATAGAGCATTTCATATTTATGAGAAACAATTAATAGAATTAAAACATTTACCTGCTCAAACTATTGATGGATATAAATTTGAGTTATCGGCAAATGTAGAATTGCCAGTTGAAGTAAATTCTGTATTAAAATATGGCGCCGATGGCATAGGGCTTTTTCGTACAGAATATTTATTTTTGACAAGATCTGAACTACCTTCTGAAGAAGAGCAATTTAATGATTATTTTTATATGGCGGAAAAATTATATCCTAAGAGTGTTATAATACGAACGTTTGATTTAGGTGGAGATAAATATACCCCCAATATAGATTTTCCTAAAGAAGCAAATCCTTTTTTAGGATGGAGAGCGATTAGAGTATCATTAGATAGGCCGGATTTATTTGTTACTCAGTTGAGAGCTATATTGCGTGCAAGTAAGCTGGGAAATGTGAAAATAATGTTTCCATTAATATCAGGTTATTCAGAACTTAAACAGGCTATTGAAATTCTGGAAACTACAAAAGATGATTTAAGAAAAGAAGGTGTTGAGTTTGATGAAAATTTAGAAATTGGTATTATGATTGAGATTCCTTCGGCTGTTTTAATTGCAGATAAATTAGGAGAATTGGTAGATTTTTTTAGTATTGGTACAAATGATTTAACTCAGTATACACTTGCAGTAGATAGAGGAAATGAAAAAATCGCCTATTTATATGATGGTTTACACCCAGCTGTTATAAAATTAATACATAGAACAATAGTAGATGGCCATAAAAAAGGGTTATGGGTAGGAATTTGCGGAGATCTTGCTTCTAATCCTCTGGCTGTTATATTACTTATTGCAATGGGAATAGATGAGCTTTCAGTTAGTCCTATTTATATACCAGAAATTAAAAATATTATTAGGTTTATCAATTATAAAGAAATATTGAATATTACGCGGGATGTTATGGATTTAAATAATGCTTTCGAAATAAAACAGTATTTATTGAATTATCTGGAGGCTAATTCGTTTCCAATTAATTATCGTTTCTGGGGTGATTTTTATTCCCAAAAATTTAATAATGGAGGCAAAAATTGAAGCTCTATGAATTATTAAAACAGGAAAATATTTTTCTTCAAAAAAAATTTAAAGACAAATATGAAGTCATTAATTTTCTTGTTGATCAGTTATATCAGAATGGAGATATTTCCAATAAAGAGGAGATTTTGAATTTACTTTTGGAAAGAGAGAAAATAAGTACTTCCGGCGTAAATGATCAAATTGCGGTTCCTCATATTAGAGTAGATAATATTGATAATTTTATTAGTGCTTTTTGTACTTTAAAACCGGGAGTGAATTTTGAATCATTAGATAAGCAAGATGTGACTATTGTATTACTTCTTATTGCTCCTAAGACTATGGCTAAGGAATATTTGAATTTACTTGCTAAATTTTCAAGAATTTTCAAAAAAGAAGAAAACAGAGCTAAGGTATTATTTTTAACTTCTCCAGAAGAAGTTATTAATTTTATAAAATCTCAGGAAGAGTAATGCTTACTTTTGCAGATATTATTGTTTTTTTATGGATAGCTCTGCGAGTCATTTTTTTAGGAATTGTTTTTTATCTGATTGTAAAAGAAGTGCGAAAATTAATAAAAGGAAGAAAAAAGAATGGATAGTATAAGTAAAATTATTAATAGTGAGTTGCAGGCTCAGGAAATTATAAAAAAGGCTCGTCAACAGGCTGAAGATATTAAAAAAGAAACAGAATTAGAGGGAAAGCAGTTATTGGTCAATGCGAAAAAAGAAGCTGAAAAAGAATTGGAACAATTTAAAAGAAGTTTGGATCTTCAATTTGAGAAATTAAGTAATGATTTTGAAAAAGGTAATAATGATATGAAAAATGATATTGAAAATTATCTTAAAAATAACTTAAATAACCTACTTGATCAGGCATTTAAAGATTTTTTAAATTTTATAGAAAGGAATTGAAATTGATTTCAGCTTCATTTTATAGTTGTTATCCGATTCTTTCCTATTATAAAGGATTATTTTTAAATAACGAGAGAGTGAATAGTATTTTATTAGCTAATAATTTTAAAGATTTAATAGAAAAAATTAATGAAATATTTAGCCCTTATTTTGTTGAGGGAATAAAAAATGATGTAGATATTGATGAAATAGAAAATCAATTAAGAGATAATTATTTTAATGTTTTTAATAAATTAAAACATTTCTTTTTTGGTAATATTAGAAATTTTTCTTATATTTTTAATGAGTTTTTTAATATTAGAAATTATCTTAGGGAAATTTCTCAGAATAATATTAAGTCTAAATATGTTGAGAGTTTAGTGCAAGAATTTCCGGATAAAGAGCTTTTTTATTATGAAAGTTTATTATATAATAGGTATTTTTCAAAAACAAAGCAAATTTTTATGGAATTAGATGCAGATAATGGCTGTTTTAATTTATTAAATGATTTTATTGATTTTATTAATCTAAAAATAGTTATAAATACTGCTTATTCTCTTAATCTTAAAGAAGAGGAAATTAAATCTCTTTTAAATTATTCTGGGAATAGCATTATATTAGATAATATTGCAAGAATTATTGATTTAGAATTTGATGAAAAATTAAGGAAAATTCAGTTATTAAATAATTTTGAAAAAGATAAAAATTGGGAAAACTATATTAATTTGTTAATAAATTTTAAGAAATTAACTTTAAAGAAAATAGGTGGTAATCCCTTTAGATATTCCTTTTTTTATGCTTTTTTTCTTACCCTCTTGACAGATTATGAGATTTTAATTATTATTTTAAATTTTTATAAATTAGAACTTAATAAAGATAATTTAAAAACAATATTACTGGAGTATTCTGATGTTTAGACCTGCTCGCATGAAATTTATATCTCTTGTTGTTGATCATAGTATATCTAATAAATTTATAGCTTTTTTAGGTGAAAATAACTTATTGGAGCTTATTAATTACAATACAATAAGGCCTACTGATAAAGCTTCTTCTATAGATTTTTCTAATTTTAAAACTCAGATAAATGATATATTACTTCAATATGAGTTACCTCTTACTGCTTTATTAAATGAAAGCGGTACATATGTCTCAAATTTTCGATCAAATCAAATAGAAAATTATTTAAATAATAATTCTGAGATAAAGAAATTTTTTGATAATCTTATTAATATAAAAGAAAATTTAGAAAAATCTTTAAAAAATATAAAAATTTTAGAAAATGAGATAAATGATTTATATCAGCTTTCTAAAGAAATTTTGGTTTTTGAGAATAATGATTTTGATATTGATTTATTGAGGAAAATGAGATTTTTTTCTTTTAAATCTGGTAAGATTAGTAAAAATGATTTTAAAAAATTGGAAAAAAGTCTGGAGAATATTGATTATTATATTCAGGTAAATTATTCGACTGAAAAAGAAATATTTTTTTATATGTTTGTGATCAAGCAAGATGAACATATTTTAGAACGGGTACTGGAAAAATTATCATTTAAAGAAATTATTTTTCCGGAAAGTTATAATGGCACTTTAAAGGAAGTTTTAGATCAAATAGAAATAGAGATCTGGTCTAAAAGGGAAGAACTTATTGAGGAAAAGGAAAAAGTTGAGAAGTTAAAACAACAATATAAGGACCAATTTAAAAAAGCTTATATTTTATTGAAATATTTAAAAATGATGCAAAAAGCTTATGACCATACTTTAGTTGTAGATAAATTAATTTATCTGTATGGTTGGATTCCTGAAAAATATATAAAGGTTTTACAAAATTTTATTACCCAAAACAAATTTGAAGAATTGGTAGTTTTCGAATTAGAAGAAGCAGAAGAGATAAATAAAAAATTTCCTCAATTAGGGAAAATACCGACAAAATTTATTAATAATTTTTTAATCAGGCCTTTTGAAATACTTGTAACGACTTATGGGTATCCTAAATATAATGATATAGACCCCACTCCTATTGTTTCGATAGGGTTTTTATTAATGTTCGGTATTATGTTTGGTGATGTGGGGCATGGATTTGTGATTGCTTTAGCAGGAGCTTTATTGGGATTTATTCTTAATATAAAATCTGAAGGAGCAAAGAATTTAGGTAAAATTATGTTTGCCAGTGGGCTTAGTTCTATCTTTTTTGGTTTTGTATTTGGGAGTATGTTTGCATCAGAAGAAATAATTAAGCCTTTATTGTTTCATCCAATAGAACCGGAATATATAAATGTTCTTTTAGGAAGTGCTATATTGCTTGGAATAATATATATTGTGATTGGGATTATTTTGAATATTATTCAAACAATTATTAATAAAGATTACAAAAATTTGATATTTGGATCCCATGGAATAATTAGCTTTTTATTTTATTTATTGATAATTATTACAGGGTTACTAACAATAAAATATAATATTTCGATTAATCTATATTTAGTTTTAGCTATTGCTTTTATTTTACTTGGTTTACTTGCTGGAAAAGAATATGTTAGCAAATTTTTTCTTAGGTCTCAGGCAGAAAAAGAAGATGGAGAAAATAGCTCTATAATTCAGGAAATATTTGAATTGATTGAACTTGCAATGAATTATTTTACTAATACAGTATCTTTTGTTCGTATTGGGGCATTCGCTATGAGTCATGCCGCTCTTGGTGTTGCAGTATTTCAATTGAATGTTGTATTTAAAGAAATGCTCAATACAGGCTTTATAACAGATTTGATTAATATTATTTTTGGTAATATCTTGATTATTTTAATGGAAGGAATGGTTGTTACTATACAGTCTTTAAGGTTACAATACTATGAATTCTTTTCTAAATTTTTTGAAGGTGATGGAAGGAAATTTAATCCGATTTCTATAGAAAAAAATTAATTAAAAAGGAGTGAAAGAAATGGAAGCATTAAACAGAAGTCTTAAAGCAATGAAAAGATTCAACCAGATATTAATTTTTGTTGCTATTACTCTTTTTATAATTGGTATTCCCTTAACATTCGTTCATGGTCAGGGGCAGGGACATAATATAAATGCTGAAAAAGCAGTAGAAACAGCTTCTGCTTCTCAAAGCAAAAGTATAAATCCAGGTCTGGGTTTTATTGCTATTGCTCTTGCAACGGGATTATCGACAATTGGTGCAGGGATAGCTGTTTCAAATGTTGGTTCAGCTGCAATTGGTTCAATTACAGAGAAGCCAGAATTATTCGGTAGATCATTGATTTTTGTAGGTCTTGCAGAAGGTATTGCAATATATGGTTTGATTATTAGTATCTTATTGCTTACAAAAATCTAAATTCGAGGCAACTAATGCAACTTTATGTTATTGGCGATTATTTCACTGTAAATACATTTAAATTGATTGGAATAGACGGTCAGGTATTTGAAGCTGATGCTGATTATGGGAATATTTTAAATACTATAGAGAATCTTATCAAAAAAGAAGAAATAGGGATGATTATTTATAATTCATTTATTAGAGAAATAGTAGGACAAAAATTTGATGATTATTTAAAAAGAGCAAAACCTGTGTTTTTTGAAATACCTGATACTGATAGTGAATTTAAAGAAGAGAATTTACAGGAATTTATTCAGAAAGTTATTGGGATCAAAATTTAATATCAGCAGGGAAATGTTATTATGGAAGATAAAATAAATAAAATGATACAAACGGTTTTAAGTAGTGCAGAAGAAGAGGCAAAGAAGATAATAGATTTAGCTAAAAAAGCAAAGGAAAGAAACCTTCGCCCTTTCAAAAAAGAAGCAGAAGAAACTAAAGAAAAATTAATAAAAGATGGTAAATTAAAATTACAATCAGAATATGAGCGTAAAAAAACAGAACTGGAATTGAGAAGAAGAAATTTTATTCTTACTTTAAAACAGGAAGAATTAGACAAAATTAAAAATTTAATTTTTGATAAAGTTAAGGAATGGTTAGCAACTCAGGAATATTTTTCTTTTTTAGAAAGACAGCTTTTTGATAATGTTAATTTAATAGAAAAAGATGGAAGTGAGTTATTGATTAATGAAAAAGATTATAATGCGATTAATAAAAAATTACAATCTAAGGTAGCGGAAATTGATAAAAAGGTAAAATTTGAATTTAATAAATCTGATGGATTTATTTTGAGAAATATAAAAGAGCATTTCATTTTTGATTATACTATAACTAATTTATTTTCTCAATGGTTTGATAATTATAAGTATGAAATTCTCAAACAAATTTTTCCGC